>SPKZ01006221.1_pt1 | contig 20642 bp, 9 predicted proteins | sample 2456571 | NCBI WGS metagenome assembly SPKZ01 (sample SAMN11192286, study PRJNA482655) | marine metagenome | biome: ENVO:00000447; feature: ENVO:00000244|ENVO:00000211|ENVO:00000569|ENVO:00002023; material: ENVO:00002151; isolation source: ocean water from marine abyssalpelagic zone ... | reverse complement strand
CCCATCGTGCCAATTCGCCAAGCTTTCCCTGCTAACTCTCCTAAACCCGCACCAATTTCTAGATTGTAATGGTTCAGTAAGTAACTTCTCACTTTGACATCATCAATGCCATCGGGAATATAAATAGCGTTGAGTTGTGGTAAGCGTTCTTCTTTTGGCACAATAAATTTAATACCCAAATTTTCAAGACCTTTGGCGAGTGTTTCATGTTGTTTTTTGTGCCTAGCCCAGCTATTTTCAAGGCCTTCATTATGTAATTGGACTAACGATTCATGCAAAGCATAAAGTGAATTCACGGGCGCGGTGTGATGATAACTACGCTTACCTTCACCAGACCAATAACCCATGACTAGCGACTGATCTAAAAACCAACTCTGTACGACAGATTGACGATTTTTAATCACATTGACGGCTTTTTCACTAAATGAAAGTGGCGATAACCCAGGCACACAAGATAAACATTTTTGGGAACCGGAATAAATGGCATCAATCCCCCAATCATCAACCTTAAGCTCGATGCCTCCTAGGGAGGTAACAGCATCGACAATAGACAAACAATTGTGCTGGAGAGCAAGAGCACACAAGATTTTAGCATCGGATACGGCTCCGGTAGAGGTTTCTGCATGAACAAATGCCAAAAATTTAGCTTCTGGGTTTGCAATTAATGCTTGCTCAACTTTGTCGACTTCGACGGCTCGTCCCCAAGGCGAGTCAACGATAATAGCTTCGGCGCCAATGCGGATAACATTTTGAATCATCCGATCGCCAAACACGCCATTACGGCACACAATGACCTTATCACCAGCTTCAACTAAGTTAACAAAACAAGCTTCCATCCCCGCAGAGCCAGGGGCAGAGAGTGCAATAGTGAATTCATTTTTTGTTTGGAATGCATATTGAAGTAATGATTTTACTTCATCCATCATCCCAATAAATAGCGGATCTAAATGGCCAATGACAGGTCTTGATAATGCCGATAGTACTTCTGGGCTTATATCTGATGGACCTGGGCCCATTAAAATTCGTCTTGGAGGATTGAATGATTGGTAACTCATATTTTTACGCCTTAGTGGATGAAAGAATTAAGTGATAACAAAACTTGTCATTAGTGTCAAGTTCGTGGTGCTCAATACTGTTCTTGACATTCATGTCAAGATTTGTAACTTTAGTAGGCGTTTAATTCGAGTTCTGTCAATGAGTCATGTTTTTATATGAACGAGCACTGTTTTCTCTATGGGTTCTCTATTGGAAGAATTTTTGATTATTCATCGAATGGCTAACCACTATAAAAATAAGATTCATCATTCAAGTAAGGATTAAATATGAAAGCGAATAAAGTATTAAAGAGTGTTACATCAACTGTGTTTGCGGCGTCCGCATTATTAACCGCTACTGTGTCGGCAGAAACCTGGAGCAAGACAGAAGTACAATTGCAAGCCTTTGGTGAGTTAGAACGCGTCGGCACAGGCGGCACGGCCGACACAACTATTATTACTTTTCAACACGCAGGTGGCTGGGAATACGGTGATAATTTTTTCTTTGTTGATTACTCTCGCTACAGCGTAAACAATGATGCTAATTTCCCTGTGGAAGACAGCAGTGAATTTTATGGCGAGTGGTATTCAAACTTTAGCTTAAGTGCCATCACCGATAGCAAGATAGCATTTGGTCCAGTTAAAGATATCGGTATTGTTGGAGGGCTTAATTTTGCACCTGAAGTTGATAGTATGTGGGTATTACCCGGAGTTAGGTTCTCATTAGATATACCCGGCTTTGCGTTTGCTCAAATTGATGTCACAGCATACATCCATCAAGGCGGCGGTAGTGCATCCTCTCCGGTGTTTACGATTGTTGATGAAGACTCAAGTTTTATGATTGATTTTGCTTGGGCTTACCCGTTGACTATTGGTTCTACCAACTGGACGATTGAAGGGCATTTAGAATACATTGATGGCCGTCAGCAAACCAACAATTTTGGCACCACAGATCTTAAATCGTGGATTTTATTTCAGCCACAAATTCGTTTAGATCTTGGTGAAGTACTAGGCAGTAAAGCCGGCCGATTATTTGTGGGTATTGAATATCAATACTGGAAAAATAAATTAGGTGAGAAAGGGACTAATGATAACGCCGCACAATTTTTAACGGTTTGGCGATTCTGATATATACTCATGCTACCTGAAAATACCCGATTTCATCATGAAATCGGGTATTTTTGATCACGCTACTTAATCACTTCACTAATAGACTTAGCAAGGTAATCAACGTTGTGCTTGCTGATCCCGGCAATACTAATGCGTGAAGAGCCAACCATGTAGATGCTGTAGTTTTTCATTAAACGTTCAACCTGCGCTGGGGTTATGCCCAAAAATGAGAACATTCCAGATTGACGAGTAATAAAACTAAAATCTCGGTCGACGCCATTGACGATTAGCTTTTCAACGAGCATCTGGCGATTATGGGCAATACGCTTACGCATTATGGCTAATTCATCATGCCATTGGCTGGTTAATTCTTCAGAGCTTAAAATAGTGTTTACCAATGCCGCGCCATGGGCGGGTGGCATTGAGTAAATACTACGAACCACGGCAAGTACAACTGATAATGCAATATCAGCGGTGGTGCTGTCTTTGGCAATCACGGTGAAAGCACCAATGCGTTCACGGTACAATCCGAAGTTTTTAGAGCAAGAGCTACACAATAAAACTTCGGGTAACTCGTTGGCCATTAAGCGTGGCCCGTAAGCATCTTCGGTCAGGCCTTGACCAAAACCTTGATAAGCCATATCGATTAATGGAGTAAAGCCTTTCTCTTTCGCTAAGGCGGTGACTTGTTGCCATTGTTCAACATTAAGGTCCATGCCGCTTGGGTTATGACAACACGCATGCAATAAAACGATATCACCTGCGCCAACATTGGCTAGAGTTGCCATCATTGCGCTGAAATCTAGCGATTTTTTTTCATAATCATAATAAGGGTAAGACTCAACCTTAACACCTGCCGCATTAAATAATCCGTGGTGATTAGCCCATGTTGGATTACTCACCCAAATAGTGACATCACCTTTGCACGCTTTGATAAATTCAGCAGCCACTCTTAACGCGCCTGTACCGCCGGGAGTTGAGACTGTACGGCTGCGATTTTGATCAATAATCTGATGTTCACCGAAAATAAGTCGAGTCATTTGGGTGTTAAAACCTGGATCGCCGGTTGGACCGATATAAACTTTGGAGGTTTCATTGTCCGTTCTAAATTGCTCGGCGGTTTTGACACATTGTAAAATTGGGGTATGGCCAGAGTCGTCTTTATAGACACCAACGCCAAGATCAATTTTATTGGGATTATCATCTTGATTACACGCGTTGATTAAACCGAGAATCGGATCGGCAGGCAGGGCTTTTAGATGTTCAAACATGTTCAACAATTACCTTAATGTTAAAGAATTGTTGTTAATCTACCGCAGTTAGCGGTTAATGGATATAGGGCAATACAAAAAAAGAAACCTAGCACAAGGCTAGGTTTCTCATTGATTAGTACGAAGGGAGAATTAAATATCAATCACATCAAAATCGACTAAGGTATCAACATCTTTTTCGTAATCAATACCGTCGACTTCAAAACCAAACAATTGTAAAAACTCTTTTTTGTAACCCGCATAATCGGTTAGCTCGAACAGGTTCTCAGTGGTGATTTTCTCCCATATCTTGTGACATTCTTCTTGAACATCATCACGAAGTTCCCAATCATCAAGACGGAATCGGTTTTTATCATCGGTACTGATGTTGCTCTCTTCGGTAAAGAGTTTAGTGCTAAACAAGCGGAAAACCTGATCCATACAACCTTCATGAATGCCTTTTTCTTTCATGACTTTGAAAGCCATTGAGATATATAATGGCATCACAGGAATCGCCGAGCTCGCTTGAGTGACAACACTTTTTAGTACTGCAACATTGGCTTGACCGCCGGAAGTGGCAAGCTTGCTATCAATGGCATGTGCTGCGCGATCTAAATCTTCTTTGGCTTTGCCTAATGCGCCTTCCCAATAAATTGGCCAAGTTAATTTTGTGCCAATGTAGCTGTAGGCTACTGACTTACAACCATCGGCTAGCACGCCAGCGTCGCTAAGCGCGCTCATCCATAATTCCCAATCTTCACCACCCATCACGGTAGTCGTATCGGCAATTTCTTGCTCGGTGGCAGGTTCAACAGAGGTTTCGATAATCACATTTTTGTTGGTATCGATAGCCGTTGAGGTATATTTTTGTCCGATTGGTTTTAGACAAGAGCGGATAACTTCGCCGCTGTCAGGCATTTTACGTACCGGTGACGCTAATGAGTAAACGACTAAATCGATTTGGCCTAAATCTTCTTTGATGGTTGCAATGACTTTTTCTTTGGCAGCATGTGAAAATGCATCGCCATTAAAGCTTTTAGCATAAAGACCTGCTTCATGGGCTGCTTTATCGAAAGCGGCTGCGTTATAGAATCCTGCGGTGCCTGTTTTACGTTCGGTCGCCGCTTTTTCGAAGAAGACACCGATAGTCGCTGCACCAGAACCAAAGGCGGCGCTAATACGAGAAGGCATGCCATAACCGCTAGATGCGCCAATGACTAAAACATTTTTTGGGCCGTCTTTTAATTTTGGTTGTGCTTTGACAAAAGCAATTTGTTGGGCAATATTTTTACTACATCCTGTTGGATGAGTGGTAGTACAAATGAAGCCACGAATTTTAGGTTTGATAATCATCAGAATAGCTCTTTTTATTTTACGTAATTTAAGGTTACTATACATTAGTTTTGGCTTAGCCTGATCTGATTAGTTGGTATATACCCATAATCAATGAAGATGCAGGTTTTGAACGCTCTAATAACCCGATCTACTGCGTTGCGCTCAATCCCAATAGCGCGCCTTGTAGATCGAATTTTATATCATTTACAAATTACTGCCTTTCCAATGGTCACGGGTATATATGATTGATTTAGGATTTTTTTTACTATTAGTGGTCACTGGATTTATCGCTGGCATCATAAATACCCTCGCAGGTGGAGGCTCTAATTTAACGATCCCAGCTTTAATGTTATTAGGGATGCCCGCCGATGTCGCCAATGCGACGAATCGGGTAGGGGTTTTATTGCAATCGGCATCGGGTGTTATTGGTTTTAATAAGAATAAGAAGCTGCCGACAGCTGATTTACCGGCCATTGTTATTATTACTATTGTGGGCGGTGTGTGTGGGGCGATTGCAGCTTTGTATATTCCTGCTAATATCCTTAAATATGTGTTGTTGATAAGCATGTGTAGCATGGCATTAGTGATGATATTTGCTCCCAGTGTTATTGTTCCAGAAGCTGGCACGGTCGAAAGTAAGGTTAAAAATACCCCCAAGGCATGGCTTGGATTATTTATCGCGGGTTTTTATGGTGGTTTGATTCAAGCGGGAGTTGGTTTTATTTTGTTAGCTGCTTTGGGCGGCGTGTTACGCTATGACTTGGTGCGTGCTAATGCACTAAAGTTGGTATGCACTTTTGTATTTACCTTGTGTGCATTACTGATTTTTATCGTACAGGGGCTAGTTCAATGGCTACCGGGCATCGCATTGGCGTTAGGTAGCGTAGTGGGCGCATGGATTGCGGTTAAATTTGCGATTAGCATAGCGCCAAAAACGATGAAAATATTATTACTAGTGATGACGGTTATTGCGAGTGTTGCTGTTATATTTCAAGAGATTATTTAAAATTAAGGGAAAAAATGAAGTTAATTCTATCAGTATTTCTGGTTGTTAGTGCGTTATGGGGTAACATCGTAAATGCGGCATCACCATTGATGTTTGAAAAGGGGACGCATTATGAAGTGATCAGGGAGCAAGCGTCAAAAACACCTAGGTTAACGGAGCATTTCTCTTTGTATTGCTCACATTGTTTCTATAACGAAGAATTGTTTAAAAAATTAAAATCTAAGCTTGGTAATGATGTTCCATTTAATCGTTCTCATGTTATTTTTCTGCCACAGCAAAATCCGCAATGGGCTAAGAACATGACTTTCGCCTTTGTTGTCGCGAAAAAACTACAAATAGAAGAACAGTTTGTTACCTCGGTGTTTGATTATCATTTTAAGCAAAAAGTCATGCTTGGCAATATCGATGAGATCAGAGATATTTTTAGTGTTAATGGCGTGTCTAAAGAACAGTTTAATCAAATAATTTCGAGCCAAGAAACGTTAGATACCGTTAAAACAATGCTTAAAGGTGCCAGTGATGACCAAGTGAGATTCACCCCTGATTTAATCGTTAACAATAAGTATCGAGTGTTACTCTCAAGTGTCAGAGGACATCAATCTCCAGAGCAAGAGTTAATAAAATTGGTTCAATTTTTATTAACTAATCCTTAGGATTTAATTGACGTCAACTGTATATTGCATGGATTGTTCAACAATCCATTTTTTTAATTCATAAGCATTTTTAGGTTTCGCAAAAAAGTAACCTTGGAGATAATCACAAGTGTTTTTGAGTAAAAATTGCCGTTGGCACTCGGTTTCTACGCCTTCTGCGGTGGCGGATAAATTTAAACTATGGGCTAGGTTAATGGTTGCAATAACAATCGATTCATTATTATTGTCATGGCCAATACCGTTAACAAAAAACTGATCTATCTTTAAGTTATTGACAGGTAGTTTCGATAAATAAGTTAATGAGCTATAGCCTGTACCAAAGTCGTCAATCGCAATGTTCACCCCTAAACTTTGTAGCTGAGTTAAGACATCTATTGCTTGTTCAATGTCATTCATCATCGAATATTCAGTCACTTCCAGTTCAAGACAATGTGCCGAAAGGCCGCTTTTTTCCAAGACCTCTTTGACACAAGTAACCAATTTCCCGTTGCTCAACTGTTTGGTTGAAATATTAACGGCAACAGTAATGCTTGGACTCACTAACCCTTCGTTTATCCATTGTTGAGTTTGAGTACAGGCCATATCAAGCATTTGTTCACCTAATTCAACCACCAGACCTGTTTCTTCAACCAATTCAATGAAATCCCCTGGGAAAACTAAACCACGATAGGGATGTTGCCAACGTACTAATGCTTCAAAGCCCATTAATTCATTATTGGTGTCTATTTTCGGTTGGTAATGACAAATTAGCTCTTTATTTTTCAACGCAGTGATAAATTCTTTTTCTAATTTGTCTTTAGCTAGTACCCGTTCTTGCATCTCGCTAGAGAAAAACTGATAGGTATTTCTGCCGTTACCTTTTGCATGATACATCGCCGTATCTGCTGCTTTGATTAACTCTTGGGTATCATTGCCACATTCTGGGAAAGTGGCAATACCAATGCTTGCACCCACTTTGATGATATGGCCATCGAGATCATGTTCTAGGGTGAATGATTCTAATATTTTTTTAGCGACGCGACCTGCGTCATCGGATAATCGAATTAAGGGCAAGATAATGCCAAACTCATCGCCGCCCAGTCTTGCTACTAAATCTCCGGTGCGTAAACAGTCTTGTAAACGGCTAGATACCGATTGCAATAATTTATCTCCTACATCGTGACCCAAGGTATCATTGACCCGTTTAAAATCATCCATATCTAGTAATAAAAGCGCTAAATTACCTTTATCTCGGACTCGTTCTTGCAAAGAACAACGTAAAAACTCATGGAATAACGATCGGTTTGGTAGTTGGGTTAATGAGTCTTCTTGTGCTAATCGTATCAGTTCATTTTCAGTCCATTTTCTTTCGGTAATATCCTGAAATGAAAATACTCCGCCACCGTCATTACTTTCATCTTTGAAGCTTGCGGTGGAATATTCGACCGGAAACACCGAGTCATCATTGCGACGCAATAAAAACGAAGTATTGCGATGTTTTGTTTTGCCTTTTAAGGCCTTAGCTACAGCAAAATCATCCCAGATAGGAGTTTCTTCTTGCGCATCAAAATGGAAGTAACTAAGCAAGTGACGGCCAATCAAATCCTTGATACTGACCTTGAGTAAATCGGCGGCGGTGGGGTTAGCCCATTCAATGACGCCTTGAGCGCTTATTGCCAATATCCCTTCACTGACACAATCAAGCACTGTTTTATTTTGTGCCGCCATGATTTTGTTCGTTCTGATCGCTGATTTTAATTCGAGTCGTTGCTTCTCTAATTCTAAAAAAACTTTGACTTTACTCAGTAAAATATCGGGAGAGATCGGTTTAAATAAATAATCGACAGCGCCTGAGTCATAGCCTAACTGGACAAATTTTTGTTCTTTGGAAATCGCAGTGACAAAAATTACTGGCACATTTTTTGTTTCATCATAATCACGCATTAAACTGACGGCTTCAAATCCATCCATACCAGGCATTTGTACATCCATTAAAATCAACGCAAATTGGTTCCTCAAAACATGAGATAGTGCTTCTTCTCCTGAATTTGCTCGGGTCATCTCGGCGTTTAATGGCTTTAACGTTTGCTCTAACGCAAACAAGTTTTCAGGCCTGTCATCAACCAGTAATATTTTAGGTTTTTGTTGTGTCATTATATAACTACATCCATGTTATGGTTGTTCTTAATCACATTTACGGTAAATACGTTGTGGCTCAATAATGGTATTAAAGTGTGCTTTGGTTCTCGAATAATCCATTGACTCGTGAGTACCTAAACACATAAAACCAAGCGGTAATAAACTTTGATGGAATAATGAAAAAACTTTGCTTTGCAGCTCTCGACCGAAATAAATCAGGACATTACGGCATAATATTAAATGGAACTGGCCAAATGATTGATCAATAGCTAAATTATGCTTAGCAAACGTAATGTTTTTAGATAATCTCGGCAGTATTTTTACGCCACTTTTGTGCGCAGAATAATAATCAGAAAATGAATGCTGACCACCAGACTGATAATAATTTTCAGTATATTTTTTCATTTTTGTCATCGAAAAGACACCTTCCTGCGCTGTTTCTAACGTTTTTTCATTATAATCAGTGGCATAAATTTTACAATTATCAAGGAGGTTCTCTTCTTCAAGCATAATCGCCATTGAATAAACTTCTTCTCCGGTGGCACAACCTGCGTGCCAAATTTTTATGCTTGGATAAGTTCGTAAAATTGGAAAAATTTTACTTCTTAAAGTTGCATAAAATTGCGGGTCTCGAAACATTTCAGTCACAGGTACCGAGATTCTATTTAAAAAACTTTCGAAAAATAGCTCATCATGTAATATCTCTGGTATTAGCTGAGAAATGTGCTGATAACCTAACTTTTCACAATGGTACTTTATCCGGCGCTTTAGCGAACCAGCGGCATAGTCTTCAAAGTCATAGCCATGACGCTGTTTAATTGCACTCAAAAGTATCGAAAATTCGATGTTTTCTATTTTGTTTATCATGTTGACACTACGCAAACTCTTGATATAGCCAGACCCGCATCGTGGCGACGAGTTTATCGACATCAACAGGTTTTGTTAAATAGTCACTCGCACCAGCCTCAACGCATTTTCTTCGATCCTCTTGCATCGCTTTTGCAGTGAGCGCGATAATTGGTAATTTACTGTGTTTATCTTGTAATCGTATTTGACGCATTGCTTCATGACCATCCATTACTGGCATCATGATATCCATTAGTACAATATCGATATTTCCTGACTCTTCTAGTTTATCCAGTGCCATTTGACCATTGTCGGCCAAAATAACATTCATTCCTTGTTTCTTGAGTACTTTAGATAGGGCGAAGGTATTACGTAAATCATCATCCACCAGTAATACATTACACCCTTTGATGGAGACATGATCTGCTTGTTCATGGGATGCTTGTGATAGCTCTAAATCTTTTGGTAGCTGGGCTGGGACGATAGTTGAGCTCAATGCTGGGGAAATATCATTCTCACCTTTAACTAGATTAACGGGGGTCGATGTTAACTTGGCTGTATCATCACCGTCGACGGAGGTTAAAAACAACTCGACTTCATCTTTTAGTCGTTGCGCTGATTGCGCACTGTTGATAATAACATGGCAAGAATACTGCTCTAACCAGTTTAATTGCTGGGTAACTGGTTCCTGTTGTAAACATAAAATAATAGGGATATTGATTTCATGATTCATTTGGTAATAATCATTAAACCATTGTTCTGAATCTCTATTGAGCCTATCAAGGTTAATGATAATACCACTGGTTGGTATCGGATCATTACCTAGCAGATGAGATACCTCGTCGAGTGAGTTAGCATAAGTTATTTCGATGGTTTGTTGATCTAAAAACGAGAGATCAAGGTTGAGCTCACTGCTCAGTTCGGAGCACATTAAAATGTGAATTTTATTGGAGCCACTCATGCTTTGGTTGTTTATCGGTCTAAACTGCGCCAAAATTTGATCGATGTGTTTTTGAGCGACTGGTTTTTGATGATAACCTTGCACTTGTCGACCTGACATTTCTATAGTTCTAGCTTGCCCTGACATTACATGAATAGGGATGTTAGCGGTGTCAGGATTATTCTTGAGAATATCAAGAATATTAACTCCAGACATATCCGGTAATCCTAAATCTAAAATGACGCCACAGGGCTTGTATTGAGTGACATATTCTATGCCTTGGGTGCCATTATCAGCAATCGCGCACTTATAACCCGACTTTCTCGCCAATTGCGCTAATATTTGAGAAAAATCAGGGTCGTCTTCGATGATAACAATAATATTATTGTCCGCCGAGGTGATATTATCAACATCATCCTGTGGTGCCGTCATATTAAACTTAGTGAAACTCTCAATAAATGCACTTGAGTCATGGGCAATTGTTATATTTTCAGGGGCAATGCCATCGGCGACTACGCCAGTGACTAATGGTAGATAGAGAGTAAATTTACTACCAATATTAGTTTTACTTTCAATACCCAACTCAGCGCCAATCAAAGCGGCTAATTGACGTGAAATGGTTAAGCCGAGACCAGTGCCACCATATTTACGACTTGTTGATCCATCTGCTTGTTGAAATGATTCAAAAATAGACAATTGTTTTTCTTTGCTGATGCCTATCCCTGTATCGACAACGGATATGGCGAGTAACAGACCATTTTCATTGAGTTTAGTGTTGATGTTATGTGGAGCCGACTGTGAGCTTAGTTGCAATTTAACCGAACCTGTCTCGGTAAATTTAAGCGAATTTGAAAGCAGGTTTTTCAAAATTTGTTGCGTTTTTTGGACATCCAATATCAGAGATTTTGGAATATTCTTATCGACATCAATGGAGAAAGCTAAGCCTTTTTCTTTGGCGATAGGCGTAAACTGACCATGAAGTTCATGGGTTATATCGTCAATCGAGACCGATTCGAAGCAAGTTTCCATTTTACCCGCTTCAATTTTAGAAAGATCTAAAATATCATTGATTAAAGAGAGCAGTTCTTGGCCGCTGTTATGGATAACTTTAGCTGATTCCACTTGGTCTTCATCTAAATTTTTATCGTCGTTATCATATAATATTCGTGACAAAATCAGCATTGAGTTTAATGGCGTCCGCAATTCATGGGACATGTTGGCTAAGAATTCAGACTTGTACTGGCTGGACATCTCTAACTGTTCCGCTTTTTCTTGCAGTTCTTGACGGGCGGTTTCAATGACTTTGTTTTTAGCTTCTACTGCAATATTTTGTCGCTCTAATGATTCGGTCTTTTGCTCTAAAGCATCATTGATTGATTGCAATTCGTCTGACTTTTCTTCTAACTCACATTGTGATTGCGCTAGCTGTGTTGAACGCTGTTCCACTTCATCATTAATCGCCCGCAGCTCTTCTTCTCGGACCTGGAGTTCTTCCATTTGTTGTTGGGATTGGTCAAGTAGGCTCTGTAATCTGTGATGAGATTCGGCTATTCCGAGACCCGTGGCAACCGACTCACAAATAGCATCAAGGTAATCAAAGGTGCGTTCGTGCATCTTGCTCAGCCAGCCTAGTTCAAGAACGGCAATGACTTGATCTTCTTTCATGATTGGATAAACCAATAGTGTACCAGGCTGAATTTCTCCCAGGCTCGAACTGATGGAAGCATAATCCTCAGGGACATTAGTGAGTGTATTTGATTTTTTTGATTGTGCGACTTGGCCAATTAGCCCTTGGCCTAATTCGATGACTTGATTACCAAAATGAGGAATAAAAGCAAAACCACCAATGAGCTCAAGTTGTTGAGATTTTAAAATATAGAGCGAACCTACTTTTGCATCCAAGTAATTTGACACAAAACTGACAATGTTATCTGCTAAGTCGGTACTAATTTGATTTCCGCGCATGGTGATTGAAAGGTCTTCCATGCCGTCCTGAAGCCATAACTTCATTTCTCGGTCATCGAACGCTTGCTGAATATGGCTCGACATATCGTTAATTGATGCTGCTAGCTGGCCTATTTCATCATTAGATGTAATGGGAATATGTTGTTCAAGATCGCCGTTGGTAATTGCTTTGGTGGTTTCTACCATTTTAATAATGGGACGTGTAATGCCTCGGGAAATAAAGAATGCAATGAACAGAAACGGAACAATGATCGAGATCGCGACCATCATTACAAAAGTTTGACGTTGCGAGATAGCATCAAAGGCTTCCTCACGATCTATTTTAACCACCATGCCGAGGTTATATTTAGGTAAATAACGCCAAGCGGCAATAATCGGAACATCGCGATAATCGACAGAAAAACCTTTGCCATTAATACCTTGAACCGCTTCTTGAATCGGGATGCCATTGGCGGAATTAATCGCGACTTTAACTTCGTTACTGGCATGGGAGTTAAAGCGTAAAGGAGAAATAAATACCGCTTGGTCACCATTGAGCTTTGCGAGTACTGTTTCTCCTGTGTCTTGTAGGGCCGTGTAGTCGAGGGTAATATCGTAAAACACTTCAGGACTAATTTGGAGTGCAATAACGCCGATAACCTCATTATTATCAATAATTGGTGCGGCAACGAAGGCAGAGAAAAAATTGTTGTCGCCAGCGTAATGAGTGAATTTTGAATGGGTGGAACTTTTTTGTTTTATGGCTTGGGCCATAACACTGGCTAACTGACTTCTATTGTAAGGACCATTAGTTAAATTGGTGCCAAAATCATTACCTTGACGAGTTGAGTAAACAATATTACCGTTTCTAGCAATAATATAGACATCGCTTAATTTTCCAGCCTGTTGATAATAGCTCAAGAATGGGGTCAGCTCATTCACTGTTTCTTGGTATTGATCGCTTAAACTATCCAGGTCAAAATCTTTAACTAACTGTGGTAAAGATTGAATGATTTTTGGTGTGTTGGCGAGTAATTGAGCACGCTCTTGTTCTCGGATTATGTGCTGGTCAAGTAAAGTTATCTTCTGCCCTAAAATGGAATCTAAAGAATCCATTTTATACATTGCTTGCGTTTCTTCTGCCGATTTAATCGTCAGGTATTCGGTGACGAGCAATGGGACTAATGCTACCAACACGAGGATAGTTAGTAACTTGTTTTGGATTCGATTCACACTACATTTCCTTATTTCAGTATGATGATTTTGCAACAGACCTTGCGTGTTTAATTAAACAACGAGTGCTATAGGGGTTAAAATTGAAAGGCTGAACAAAACATTTTCGGGGTGACGATCCATCAGGCAATTCCTTTTACCATTTTATTATTAATATCTAATAACATAACATAACATAACTAGAGTGCAATTGTTGAGGTTAAGAAATAATATGCTGATTCATATTGTTTTTTAAGCTGGATTTGTCGATAATTCGGGTATATCAAGATACCTCTGCATGGAGAAGTTGTGTTTCGTCTTTATCATTCTAATCAACTCGATGTCTTAAAAAGCATTTTAGCGCATTTACTCAAAACTGATCCGCAAAGCGATCCCTTTGTTCAAGAAAAAATATTGGTCCAAAGCCCCGGTATGGCGCAATGGCTCAAAATTGAATTGGCCAAAGAGCTCTCGATTTGTGCCAATATTGAGTTTCCATTACCGGCCAGTTTTATTTGGCAGATTTTTGTCGACTTACTCGATGATGTGCCTAAACGCAGCGCCTTTAATAAAGACGCGATGGCGTGGAATATCATGCAGCGTTTACCGCTGTTGCTTGAGCGCGAAGAGTTTAGTGAACTAGCACAATATCTTGAGGACAGTGATCAGCTTAAAATTTATCAATTGTCTTACAAAATTGCCGATGTTTATGATCAATACTTAGTGTATCGACCACAGTGGATCGAAGCATGGGAAAGCGGCAGTGTTGAATTTACCCAAGATCAGCCGTGGCAATCGATCCTATGGCAAGATCTAATGGCGACTATTAAAGGCAGTGGTCAGTCGCATTACCATCGCGCTAACTTATACCAATATTTATTTGATGCCTTAGCCAGTGATACCCTAGACGTATCTAAACTGCCACAGCGGATATTTGTGTTTGGTATTGCGGCGCTACCGCCACGATATATGCAGGCGTTATATGCCATTTCAAAGCATTGTGATGTCCACTTTTTCTTAAACAATCCATGCCAAGCCTATTGGGGCGATATTGTCGACCAAAAATGGTTGGCTAAATTGAATAAACCATCCCGAAAAAAATTAAATACCAGCAGCTTTTCTGAAGAGGGGATGGCGCCGGCATTAATCGCTGCCAGTGATCCACAAGCGCTATTTGATCCCTGTGGTGAGTTAATTGTGGGTAATCCTTTATTGGCATCGATGGGTAAATTAGGGCGAGATAATCAATATCTACTCAGTGAAGTTGATTGTACCGAGGTCGAAGCCTTTGTTGAGTCTGAGATCGACACATTGTTAGGGCAGATTAACAATGATATTTTACGGCTCGACAATCCGTGTTTTATTGCCCAAACGGCAGAGGATTTAAAACACTCGCACCATAAAAAACTAATATCAGGCAATGATCATTCCGTTGCACTGCATAGCTGCCATAGCCCAATGCGGGAAGTGGAAGTGTTGTTTGATCAGCTGCTGGCGATGTTTGAAGCATCTCCCGAGTTAACGCCCAAAGATGTCGTGGTGATGATGCCCGACGTTAATGCTTACAGCCCATACATTCAGGCGGTGTTTGGCATGGCGAGTGGTCGAGCACGGATTGATTTTTCAATCTCCGATCGTAGCGCCGAACAAGAAAATCCGTTGTTATTAAGCTTCTTAACCTTAATGAAGTTGCCATTGCTGCGCCACACCAGTGCCGAGTTGTTTGCGCTATTAGAAGTACCAGCGATTATGGCCAAATTCGAACTGACCCCGCAAGCATTGGACACCCTTAAACTGTGGATTGAGGATTCCGGCATTCGTTATGGTTTTGAAGCCAATACGAATAACAGTTGGCAGTTTGGTTTAAACCGGATGTTTAAAGGTTATAGCCAGTTAGATGATGGTGATGAGCAGCTGTGGCAAAACATTCTTGCCTACCCAGAATCAACGGGTCTTGGCGCCGAGCAATTAGGTCAACTGGCCTGCTTTATTGATAAAATCAGTGATTACAGTGAACAATTGCAACAAAGCCGTGATTTTGAACAATGGCAACAGCTAATCGAGGGCTTAATTGGCGACTTTTATGCCAATGATCTCAGCTTTGAAGCAGAAATCATGTTGATTAAAGACTGCATGACTAGTCTGGGTGAACAACTGGAATTAGCGCAATATAAACAGCAGATCAGTGCCGAAATCTTATTTGAACACCTGCGCAGTAATCTTAATCAAGGGCAATCGAGTCAACGCTTTCTGGCGGGTAAACTCAATTTTTGTACCCTAATGCCAATGCGCTCGATTCCCTTTAAAGTAGTGTGCCTGCTTGGGATGAACGATGGTGTGTATCCACGCACTATCGCGCCATTAGGCTTTGACTTAATGGTTAATGATGTCCAAAAGGGCGATCGTAGCCGCCGTGACGATGACCGTTATTTGTTCTTAGAAGCGATGCTCAGTGCGCAATCACAGTTATATATTAGCTATTGTGGTCGAAGTATTAAAGACAACAGCGAGCGTAATCCCAGTGTCTTGGTCAGTGAATTAGTCGATTATATTGAACAAAGCTATGTGCTGGCCGATGATGTTGAGTTACCGCTTGAGCAAAGCAGCAAAAACGTATTGCAACACCTGACTACCGAGCATCCATTAGCGCCATTTAGCCGTGATTATTTTAAGCCTGACAGTCGGTTATTTTCCTATCAAGCCAATTGGCAACAAGCACTTATCGCCACGCCGAGCCAGCAATCATTTTTAGATCAGCCCCTAGCGGATAGTGCCGTGTTAGAGGAGCTTGAGTTAGTGCAATTAATTCGCTTCTTTAAATTGCCAGCGCAATACTTTTTAAATCAACGACTCGGGGTGTTCTTTGAAGAGGGCACCGAGGACTTAGCCAGCAGCGAACCGTTTAATCCCGACGCGCTCGAAAGCTATGGCATTAAAAACCAGCTACTCGAAAGCTACTTAAATGACAATGTCGACATCGTCAGTGAACGATTACGCGCCCAGGGCGTTTTGCCCCATGGCAATTTCTCGAGTCTGTATTTAAATCAGCAAAGCGATTTAATGGCCGGTGTCGCCAGTGCGGTTAAGCCTTATTTAGTGGTTAACGAATCCGATATTGAAATTGACCTAACCGTCGACGGCTTACAACTGCAAGGGTGGTTAAAGCAACATTATGGCGCGGGGATCATTCGTTATAAATCCGGCAAAGCCAATATTAAATTCTATATTGCCTGCTACATCGAACACCTTGCTCAGTGTGCGAGTGTGGTCGTACATCAACCGAAACCGATGATCATGTGTTGCCAAGATGGCGTGTGGCAGTTTGGTGTGCTGACGCCTGAACTGGCGCTAGAACATTTAACCAAGCTGGTGGCTTATTTTAAACAGGGACAAAATAAACCCTTACCGTTGTTTATTGCCAGCGGTTGGACTTATATCAATGAGTTGTTTGATCCTAAAACTTTAGAGCTAAACACCGATGAAAAACAAACGTTTAAAGCGATGTCCAAGTTTGAACAACGCTTTAATGGTGGCTATATGATGACGGGCGAAGGACAAAATAGCTACATCGAACGCTGCTTTATGGGCGGACTTAATGGTTTTAGTGAAATCGACCAAACCACTCAAGCGGATGCATTCGACTTAGTGAAAGATATTTTATTGCCGCTACGGATACAGTTAGAGGAACTTAGCAATGACTAATTCAGTGACCCAACTTGACGTCATGACCTTGCCATTGCATGGCGAGCGATTAATTGAAGCGTCGGCTGGTACCGGTAAAACATTTACCATTGCTGGCTTATATTTAAGATTATTGCTTGGCCATGGTGATAAAGGTCATCATCATGGTGAGCTATTAACCGTTGATAAAATTTTAGTGGTGACCTTTACCGAAGCGGCGACTGGCGAATTGCGAGATCGAATTAGGCGACGGATAATTCAAGCGCGCAATGCCTTTTTGGCGGGCAACAGTGACGATCCCATTATCGCACCATTGTTAGCGGCCAGTAGTGATCATCGCTTGAGCGCCCAAACGTTGTTGCAGGCGTTGCGACAAATGGACGAAGCGGCAATCTTTACCATACACGGTTTTTGTCAGCGGATGCTTAAACAGCATGCATTTGAGTCGGGCAGTTATTTTGAAACCGAATTTGTGACCGACGAGTCGACACTACGCTTGCAAGCCATTGAGGATTTTTGGCGTCAGCATTTCTATGGCACCAGCGAGCCACTTGATTTAACGGTAGCGACATTAGTTAAAAGCTACTGGCCAGAGCCCAGCGCTTTATTGCGTGATATTAGTGGTTATTTAACTAACCCTTATTTGGTGATCACCGCCAATGGCCAAGATGACGAGTTACATCAATATTTAGCGCAACAAATTGCCAGCATCGATCAATTGAAAAAAGCCTGGTTGGAACAATTTGATCAGATTGAAGCCGAAATTGTCAGTAAAAAAATAGATAAGCGCAGTTATAGCTCGCGTAACCTGCCGAAATGGCTTAATGATGTCTCGCAATGGGCGCAAACAACCTCTGATGATTTACAGGTATCAGATTATTTAGTCCGTTTTAGCAGTAGCAGTTTAAGTGAAAAAACCAAAGATGGTCCGGTACCATCACTGGATATTTTCAATAAAATCGAACAGTTTTTGCAACAATCCTTTAGCATCAAAGATACTATTTTGGCGCAAGCCATTAGTTTTGTCCGTGGCAATGTTAGCCGGGCAAAACAGCAAGAGTCATTATTGTCATTTGATGACTTACTCTCTGGCTTGTCCAACGCCTTAGATAATCAACGTGATAGTGTGTTGGCTCAGCGGATCAGAACCCAATACCCACTGGCAATGATTGATGAGTTTCAAGACACCGATATGATGCAATATCAAATCTTTAATACCATTTATGGCGGTCAAACTAGCGCTGGCTTATTGATGATTGGCGATCCTAAACAAGCGATTTATGGCTTCCGTGGTGCCGATATTTTTACCTATATCGGCGCAAGACGCCAAGTAAGTGCTCACTATACGCTGGGCACTAACTGGCGTTCATCGGGTGACATGGTCACTGCGGTTAATGCGATATTTGAGCAACATCAAGCGCCGTTTATTTATCAAGATGACATTGCGTTTCATCCGGTTAAAGACAGCGGCAAACAAACTAAGTTAATGATTGACGGTGACGATCGCGGCGCGATTAGCCAATGGTTAATTGCCAGCGATAGCACGGTTAACAAAGCCGATTACCAACAGCAAATGGCTTTCGCCTGTGCCAATCAAGTTAATGAATTACTGAGCAAAGGCAGCACTGGCGATGCATTAATTAAAGACTTCAACGTTAAAGATGCCGACGGTAATGTCTCCGATCCTGAGCGTGGCGTGATAGCCAGCGATATCGCTATTTTGGTGCGTACCGGCAGCGAAGCACGGCTGATTAAACAACAGCTGGAACGCCAAGGGATCAGCAGTGTCTATTTATCTAATCGTGACAGCGTCTTTAATGCCGTGGTCGCGCAGGATATTTGGCGCATTCTATTGGCTTGTTTAGAGCCAACCAACGCACGGCTGTTACGCGGCGCGTTAGCCAGTGCCTTGCTCGATTACAATGCCCATCAACTCGACGCGATTAATAACAATGAACAAAAATGGCAGCAAGCGGTTAACGACTTCACTAATTTTGCCCAGCGGTGGCAAAAGATTGGCGTGTTGGCGATGTTGCGCGAATTTATTGATCATTACCAGATTGCGGCGCGATTGTTGTCACAACCTAGTGGCGAGCGCCAACTGACCGATTTACTGCACCTTGGCGAAGTATTGCAACAGCAATCGCTCGAAATTGAAGGCGAACATGCCTTAGTGCATTGGCTGAGTGACAAAGTGAACAATCCGGCTCAAGACGATCAAGAGCAGCAGCTTCGCCTTGAATCCGACCAACATTTAGTGCAAATAGTCACGATTCATAAATCGAAAGGCTTGGAATACAACTTAGTGTTTTTGCCTTTTATCTGTAGTTTCCGTAAAGAAACGCGCGCGGTTTATCATCAAGATCAACAAACCATTGTTGATTTAACCTTAGCCAAAGAATCCTTGGAAAAAGCCGATCTTGAACGCCTAGCGGAAGACTTACGGTTGTTTTATGTCGCGATAACGCGCGCAGTTTGTCATTGTTGGCTTGGCTTAGCACCGCTGAAATCGGGGCGTGCCACCAAAGAGGCGAAAACCGATCTCCATCAAAGCGCGATTGGCTATTTGTTATTAGGCGGCGCAGTCACTACCAGTGAACAACTCACTAAAAAATTACATGCCTTAAGTGCTGAGTTTCCGATGATTAAAACATTATCACCGCCAGCTCAATCGCTCAGTGTTTATCAAGCCAGCGATGCTAATGGTGAAATTGGCCAGGCGCGTAAATTTCGCGGGGTGATCGAACACAATTATTGGATCACCAGTTATTCGGCGTTATCGAAAAGTCACCATAGCAGTGATTCGAGCACCATTGATGCCAGTGTCGAACAATTTAATATTGATTGGGAAGCGGGCGTTGATTCGCTGACCAACCAAACTGAGGAAGTCCTTGAGCCGCAAGAGGCTAGCATATTCACCTTTCCGCGTGGCGCTAATGCCGGTACTTTCCTACATACCTTATTTGAAGAAATTGATTTCCCTAACGCCAGTGGTGCCTACCTTGAGACTAAAATTAGCGAACTCCTGAGCCATTCGGAATATGACGAGTCTTGGTTAGCGGTGTTAATGAAACTGGTCGCCGATGTTCTCGATATGCCATTGAGCGATAATATGTCATTGCGCGATTTAACCATGGCCAACAAACTGGTCGAAATGGAATTCTTTATGCCGCTGAGCCCGTTTAATTGTGAGGCGCTCAATCAAATATTAATCAAGCACGATCCCTTATCCAAACAAGCACCGCCATTAACCTTTGGCACCGTGCAGGGGATGCTCAAGGGCTTTATCGATTTAGTGTTTGTGGTGGATGGTCGTTATTATGTTGCCGATTACAAATCTAATCATTTGGGCGATCATATCGAAGATTACAACCAAGAGAGATTAAGCGAAGTGATGGTCGATCATCGCTATGATTTTCAGTATCAAATCTACAGTTTAGCCCTGCATCGCCTGTTAAAAACTCGATTGCCCGATTATGATTTTGAGCAACACTTTGGCGGCGTTTATTATCT
>SPKZ01010195.1_pt1 | contig 20645 bp, 17 predicted proteins | sample 2456571 | NCBI WGS metagenome assembly SPKZ01 (sample SAMN11192286, study PRJNA482655) | marine metagenome | biome: ENVO:00000447; feature: ENVO:00000244|ENVO:00000211|ENVO:00000569|ENVO:00002023; material: ENVO:00002151; isolation source: ocean water from marine abyssalpelagic zone ... | reverse complement strand
TGTTGTTGTTGTTGTTGTTGTTGCCGGATGTTGTGCCGAGTTACCGGAAGAGCAGTCGGCGATTCGACGTTGGGGTTTTTGATATTGATTTGCCAGACGGAGACGGTGTCGCGTTGGCACATACGGCGCTGGAACGGCGCTTGGCTCAAGAGCTCGGCCCATTGGCGAAGAAGATGGAAGGCGTCATGCGTTTGGTGCAACATATTCGTCAGGCTCTAAAGTCGAGCAGACGGCGTACGGCTGGAGAACTCGGAATGGACGTAGTCAGCTCATCGCCGGGTCCGCCCTCCGGGTTGCGGATCACAAAAAAATAATTCGCTGAAGTTTCGAGCCACCGGACGAACGGTGTAAGTAGGACGGATGACCGAGCCGACAGCCGCGTACCTGAGCCGCGCGAAAAATGTGTCCCTGTTGGCCCTTGCGGGGCTAGTCCTTGTGCCGGGCGGGACCTTCCTCGGTATCCTGCCGCCTTTCGTGGGTTTTCAGCTATTCATGCTGGCGATTCTGGTGGCCATCGGCACGGCCGCGTACGTGGGCATTCGGCCTCGTGTGGGGCGCTTCAAGAATCAAACGCGCCCGAGTTTCCGAGTGGCTGGGATCCCGTTGTTGATCGGGGTCGTGGCGTTGAGCATCCCGTTGCTGCAACGCCTGTCTTCGAGCAGTACGCCGATCATCAATGACATCACGACGGACCTAGCAGAGCCTCCAGCCTTCCGCGCCGCGTTGAAGTTGGACGCGAACCAGGGACGAGATATGAGCTATCCGCCGGACTTTGCGGAGCTTCAACGAGGAGCCTATTCCGATTTGAAATCGCTCCAGTTAGGGGCGTCACCCGCCACGGTGTTTAGCGAAGTCGAGAAACTTTGTATTGAGCTGGGCTGGGAGATCACCGGCGTCGACCGTGAGGAACTTCGCATTGAGGGCACTGAGACGACCCGAATCTTTCGATTTGTTGACGATGTGGTAATTCGCGTCCGGCCGTTGCGGGACGGCACAAAGATCGACGTTCGCTCGAAATCCCGGGCCGGAAAGGGCGACATGGGAGCTAACGCGGCCCGAATTCGTCGATTTTTCGACGCAATGAGCCGACGCCTACCGAAGTAGAAAGGCGCTTACTTGTCCAACGGCGTAGCAGTCGTAATATTTAGGCCATGAGCGTCGCATCTCCAATCGGATTGGTGCTGGCGGGGGGCGGTGCGCGCGGAGCGTACGAAGTTGGGATCCTCGCGGGCATCTCCGAAGTCCTCAACATGCTGCCGAAGGACCGACCGCGCTTCAACGTGTTGGCGGGCACCTCCGTCGGCGCGATCAACGCCGCTTTTTTGGCGGCGAACGCTCACCGCGGCGACTACGCAATCGCAGATTTGGTTTCCGTCTGGAAGAATCTAGATGTGGGCAGCCACCTGCGATTGAACCTGCGCGGTCGTGCGAAAAAAGCGGGACTCAGTATCCCGCCAGGGCCGGGCCTATTCGGGAAGTCGTTTATCGATCCGCGTCCGTTGGAAAATCTGGTCCGGGCGTCCATCGATTGGGATCGCGTGCATTCCAACATCAGTCGTGGCGCGGTATCGGCTCTAGCCGTGGCCGCCTTCAACCTCGGCTCAGGTCGCACAGGGATTTTCGTTGAAACGGCGCCCGGTGTGACCTTCCGTCCGTCCGCAGACCCCCGACGTCGCGCTCGGCTGGAGCCCATCACGGCTGAGCACGTGCTGGGCTCGGCGGCGATTCCCGTTCTTTTTCCGGCGCGCAAGATCAATGGAGCGTACTACTGCGACGGAGGTGTTCGATTCAACACGCCTATATCGCCGGCCATTCGATCCGGTGCCAAACGACTGGTCGTCATCTCTTTGCAGTCGGATCTTCGTCATCCCGGCGCGGAGCCGCCGCCGTTGCGCAGCTATCCGAGTGCGGCATTGGTGTTTGGTAAGCTGTTGAATGCGCTGTTGTTGGATCCCTTTCAATACGATCTCGCCGTCATGCGCCGTTTCAATCAATTGGTCAGTGTTCTGGAAGAGACGCTCAGTGCTGCCGAGTTTCAGCGAGTGCAGGACGTGATTGTGGAGACGCGCGGCGCTCGCTATCGCAAGCTCGGGACGCTCGTCTTTACCCCCTCCCAGGACGTGGGCCTACTGGCGGGGGAACACCTCCGGTCTCAGGGTGGGGGCTGGCCCGGTATGGATACTCTTCCCAAGTTTCTTCTGAACCGCGCGGCGCAGTCAGACGCGACCTGGGAGGCGGACTGGGCCTCCTATATGCTGTTCGATGGTACCTTCGCGTCCCGACTGGTGGAACTGGGACTCCGGGATGCCTTGGCCCGGGCCGACGACATCCACACATTCTTCTCCTCCGAAGAACCGGTGCAGCTTTAGTCTGGTGGCAAGGACTTGGGCGAGCCGCCCCGTTTGGCTTGGAGCAGCGAAGACGCCTCTTCGGAAAGAGCAACGATGAGGTGCCCCATCTTGGGGTGGACGGGCTCAATGTCCGGAGTCAATTGATGCTCTCGCAGCACGTCGCTAGTGACCGGGCCGACCGAGGCGATCAAGCTATGGGACTCAAGCACTTCGCGTAGCGCTGTCTCGATGCCCAGCTCACGGGCGCAAAGCAGTACATTGACGACTTGGTGCCCACTGGTGAACATGACGGCGTCGATTCGGCGCGCGGTGATTTCACGCAATGCGTATTGCAGCTCGGTGATGTCGGGAGGGAGTTCCCACGCGTAGATGGGAATGGGGGTGACCGCGGCGCCTCCCCGCTCCAAATGTTCGATGAGCTCGTGTCGACGCATTCCGTATTCTTGAATGAAAACAGGCCTGCCGCTGACGTCGAGCTGTTCGTCTAAAGTGGTGGCCAACTCTCGCCAGGTATTGGGCTCAGGAGCTGTGGCGGTCGGCGAGAGGCCGATATCCCGAGCCCCTTTGGCGGCTTTGGGCCCACGGCAAATTACGGTCAACGGGGCGAGACGTGCACGGACTTCGTCTTCCGGGTAGCGGGAGCACATCGCCTGGAACATCATTCGGGCGCCGACTCCGGTGAGCAGTACGAGCACCCCCTCCGAAGTGTCGGCGAGAGTCTCGAAGAAGCGAAACGCGTGTTCTTGTTTCGCGAGCGAGACCTCGGTCATCGACGGCGCTCGTAGACACTCACCGCCCCGCTTGTTGACGAGTCGAACGATGTCGTCGGCGCGTCGACTCTCAAAGCTGACGATGCGCAGACCGGCGAGCAGTTCGGATGTGTTGCGATTCAATCTAGCCATGGTCTCAGGCTACGGGAAGAAGATGTTCCCCGATGGTGCCGAGCAGACTCATCATCGCCGACGCACCGAGCGCGGTACGGAAGTCACGAATCTTCAAGCTGTCGAGTAGGGCGTCCGTGAGCTTCAACAACAGTGCGGTCACCACCCAGCGGCCGAGGAACGCGAACAAGAAGCCGAGCCCGAAGGTGCTGATGCCGACAAAAACAAAGAGCAGCTTTCCAATCGCGAGGCTGAGTAGGCCAAACACTGCGGACACCCAGAGGCTGCCGGAAACGCCTTTTACTTCGATTCCTGGGAGGGCCCACGCTGTTACCCAGATGCTGGCGGCCAGAATCAGCCAATGAATGAACATGAGGGAGAGGCTACCAGCGCCCGTCGTGTTGTCACGCGTCTTGTCCACTGGTTCGCATCGCACCGCGATTGTGGGTAGGGTGATGCTCCGGGCGTTTAGGCTCGAGCAGGGACAAGGCATGTGGCATTTATACGAACCTCGACGGCTGATTTTACGTGCGCTTCATTCGGGGGGCCGGGTGTCGGTGAGTGCCGGATTGCTGGTGAGCGCTGGTTTGCTGGTGGCTACCGGGGCACGCGCGCAAGGGGCTGAGGAGGCGGCGACGGCAGAGCCCAAGCAGGGAGTCAGCCCAGCATTCGAGGCGAAACCTAGCGGGGATCCTGCTCCTGGGACGGCCGCGGGCACGCCGCCTACCAAGGCCACACGGCCCACCGAGGCTCGAGCAGTCCCCGCACCGGCTGCCGGCGCGCCCGCCTCAGCTCCCGCGGAAGCGGCGACCCCTGCGCCTGCTGAAACATCCACTGCGACACCCGCAGCGGGAGCCAGCACAGTCGAATCACCACCACCGCCGGCGGGGGAGCCGTTGGGCGCGTCGAAGGAAGAGAACAAGGCGTCTGCAGCTTCAGCGCCCGAGACCGAGTCGCGCCCGCCGGACGAAGCGGTGGATGTTGCTAGCCCCTGGGCTGTTTCCGGTTTTGTAGATTCCTACCTGGGGTTCAACTGGGGCTTGCCCAAACCCCAAGAGGACATCAACCAATTCCGGGCCTTCGACGCCAGCAACGGCTTCGCAGTCTCAGGTGCGGGGCTCAATGCGGCCTACGATGTCGGAGTGGTGGCTGCGACCCTCAGTCTGAGGATCGGACCGACCGCGCAGACTTTTGCAGGCGAGGCCGAGTCTCAGCGCGACTTGGCAAACGTAAAACAAGCCGTCGCGACATGGCGACCCATGGGGGGCGACGGAAGCCTGACTCTAGACTTTGGGAAATTCGACACCATCTTTGGTGCGGAAGTTGCAGAAAGTCAGGATAACTATAACTACACCCGCGGTTTTCTCAACTGGCTAGGGCAGCCCTTCTATCACACGGGCATGAGAGCAGCGTTGGAACTGACATCGCGTTGGACAGCAACCGCGCTGGTCGTCAATGGTTGGGATTCTTCCGGCGACGTGAATCAAATGAAGTCCGTCGGATTGCAGCTGGGCTATGGGAGCGAACGCTTTGATGCGTCATTGGGCTACTTGGTGGGTCCGGAGGAACGGGACTTTGTTCTGGTGCCGTGTCGAGGTAGTACCGGTTACACGCGGGGACAGGTGGAGACGCCGTGCTCGGTTTCGGGGGAAGAATCTGAGTACCCTGCGGATTTTGACGCAGCCAACTTCCAAGGTTTGCGGCACCTGGTGGACGTTGTCGCGCGAGCAAATCCCGTTGACGCTCTAGAGCTGCTGCTGAACCTCCACTACGGCTGGGAGCAGCTGATCGAGAATGCGGAGCTCGAAAAGTTTCGGCGCGTCTGGTGGTTGGGGGGATCCCTGGCTGCCCAGTACGCATTCAACGAGCAATGGAACGTCGCGGGTCGCGTCGAACGTTTCGAGGACAACGGTGGCTCGCGTGTCGACGGGGATCTTGATTCTGAACTGGTGTTGCACTCCTTCACCGCGACCGTGGTGCACAGTCCGCATCCCGTTCTTCGTTTGATGCTCGACAATCGACTCGATGTGGCTGACCAGGACGTCTTCCCACAAAAGCTTCGGAGCTTGGGGACGACTCAGTTCACGACAACTTTTGGCGTCGTGCTGGCGACCCCCTGATTCATTATTCAACGGGCTTGAGATGGCGCCGCGAGATGCGGGAGCTCGTGACACGGGGCCGCTTAGTCAGCGCACCAGCGTTCCGGCCCGCTGGACAGTGGCGACACCACTAAGAATTCCAGCTATTTGGGCGCAGTCTCTCCGTGGCGGCACCACCCAGCTCGGGCTCTTTGGATCTGGGCGCTTGCGCTTGAACACCGACGTCGCCCCCTGCTAGAAGAACGCCATGTTTTCTCGAAGCTTTGGGGCGTCCTATGGCAGTCAGTTGCGCGTACTAGCGGCAGCGATTGTCTGTGGGTTGGTAGTAACAGGCTGCAGCAAAATGTTGGCGGACGGCGCTTTCGACGCGGCGTCGAAAGCCGGCGAGGGCGTGAAGACCATTCACGACTACGAAACCGCGAAACAGATCACTTTCTCGGGTCTCGGCCAGCTGGAGAGTCTGCACAGCGTTTCTCCCGCTAACCCGGGTGGCTTGATGTTACTGACCCAGGCCTGGGCCGGCGCGGCATCGGGTTTCATTTGGGACGATTGGGAGCAAGCCTTCGAGGCGGATGACGAGGTCATGATGGGCTACCATCAGACTCGCGCCCAAGAGGCCTACAAGCGGGCGAAGTTTTATGGCCACAAGCTTCTATCCCAGCGGGCGGAAGGTTTTGAGGCAGCTCAGAAAGACGCCAGTACGCTCAAAGTTTGGCTCAAGGAAAACTTCACTGAAAAAGAGCACGCGCCGGAAGTGCTCTGGGTTGCCTTCGCCTACATCAATGCGATTCAGGCGGATTCCGAAAATGCAGAGCTGATCTCTGAGCTCTACGTCTCGGTGGAGATGCTCAAGCATGTAGTCCGGCTGGACGAGGAGCTGGAGCACGGGCTCGCTCGAGTGATTCTCGGCGGTGTGTTCTCTACCAAGGCCTTCGGCGAGCCCGAGGAGGGCAAGAAGCAGTTCGATCGGGCGATTGAGCTCACCGGCGGGCGCTTCGTCGCTGTTCATCTTGCCATGGCGATTACCTACTATTGCCAGACTCAGAACGAAGAGGGCTACATGTCCGCGCTGAACCAAGTACTGGAGTCTCCGGACCCCTTGCCTGAGGCGCGGATCGCGACGGTGGTTGCCAAGCGTCGGGCTCGCCGCTACCTCAACAACAGCATGTGGCAAGACGAGTGCGGCTTCTCGCTGTAGCTTCATTTTTTCCTCGCCCTTGGCCTAGCGTCGCGGGGCGCGCTGAACCTAGCCGCTACCGATGGCGACGCGGCTTCAGTCCGGGACTTTGAACGTTTTGGCGAGCACGATGGCGCTTCCCCGGTAGGCGGGGACACGGGCTCGGGAAAACTTTGCCTCTACGCAGTGGCCGACCGGCGTCCCGGCAAATTTGCCCTGGGCGGAGACTTTCAAGATTCGACCGCTGGGCATCACCGTGATGTTCACGGTGCCGCGTCCTGTGGTGCCACCGGGGCGGCGGCAGAGGCGGGCTTGCATGGAGGCATTGTTGAGGGCGGCCCGGGTGGCAGCACGGTCAAACTGTCCATCACGTTTCGGTGGGTCGGCTTCCAGTTTCACTTCGGGATTTTTCGCTAACTGCACCTGCTTCACACCCGGGGCTGGGCTTGGCTTCGGTTTGCTAGTCTTTCCCTTGGGGCGAGGAGACCGTCGGGGGCTGCGCTTTTGGGGTGAGACTTCAGGTCCTGGGTCATCCGCGGACGGAAGGTCACTGGGCGTGTCCAGCCTGAGTACCGGCAGGTCGGAGAGATTCAGTCCCTGGGGGCCCGTAGGCTCGGCTGGCTTCGGCTTGGCCGCGGGGGGCGCCACCGCTGAAGGCGTGGCGGCGGCGACGTCCACCGCGATGTCATTGGAGCCGCCCGAACGCAGGACATAGAGTACGATTCCGGTCGCGAGAAGGGCGCCGAGCAAACCTGCCAAAGCCACCGCCATGATCGGTGTGGGGCGGCTGGCGCCGGTCTGCTGCATCATTTGCGACGAGCTTGCGTAGTCCGATGGGAGCCGCGCGGCTCCAATGCCCGTATCCGACGGGACCTCAGCCATGCTGACGGAGCGGCTGACGCTGCCCGATGCCTCGGCTTGTGCGACCGGCTCGTCAGACACCAGCGGTGTGTTGGGCGATGTGTGCCCGTCCAGTTCCTTGATGGCGCTGCGGATAGCGTCCCGACGCTGCTTCACCTTCTTGCCGAGAACACGGGTAACCAAGCCCGCCACTCCGGCTGTAGGTACCATGATGCGTTGATCGACCAGGTAGCCCTCAAGGGCATCGCGGAAGTCGTTGGCTGATTGGAAGCGAGATTCGACCTCTCTCTCCAAAGCGTGGGCGAGAATTTCCGCGAGTTGGGTTGGGTACTTGTTGTCGATTTGGCCGGGGCGGGGGATCTTCCCCCACTTGACGAGCTCCAAGGTGTGTCGATCATCGCGACCGCGAAAGAGCCGGTACCCGGTTGTTAGCTCGAACAGCACAATTCCTAGGGAAAACAGATCGCTGCGACGGTCGAGCTGTTTGGCTTGGGCTTGCTCTGGCGACATGTAGCCGAACTTGCCGCGAATTTTCTTGTCTTCACCGTGCCCGACCTGATCGACGGCGCTGGCAACGCCGAAATCTACCAACTTCACGGTGCCGTCTAGGCTGATGAGGATGTTGTGGGGCGACACATCGCAGTGGACGAGGTGCTTGAGGTTTCCGTCCCAGCCGCGAACCTCGTGGGCTGCGTGAAGACCGGCTGCCGTATCCGCTATCACGCGAACGGCGATCTCTGAGGGGATGGGCCGGCGCTTGTTCGCTTCGGCGATGATGCCGTGCAGGCTCTCGCCCTCCACCCATTCCATCACCATGTAGAGGACGCCGTCGCATTCCGAGACTTCGTAAACTTTGACGACGTTCGGATGGTCGATGCTTTGGACCGTGCGGCCTTCGTCTAGGAATAGCTGCCGAAACTCGATGCTTCCCGCTAGTTGCGGCAGCATTGCTTTGATGGCAACCAGGCGCTCCGGCTGGTCGGGGCTCACTCGACCGCGCGCCACCCAGACTGCAGCCATGCCGCCCTGGCCAATACGCACGAGCAACTCGAAGGCGTTGAGTCGTGTTCCGGGCTTGAGCTCCAATTGATCCTCGTCGGCTACCTCCCCGTGGGAGAGGCGGCGCGCCAGAGGATAGCCTAACGTTGTTGGCGCGAGGATGGGTAAATCAACGCAATGCGTTAACATTTTTGGGGGCGCTCACCTGCGGTGTTGTGGCAAGAGACACCCTTCCCACACTGGGGCATCTGCTAGGTCGTCGGATCCGGGCGGGGTGCGGATGGGCGCACAAATAGCGCGGTCCGCGGTCCGCGGTCCGGACGCGGCCGCGTACGCTCCCGGGCGTTTTGCAGACCGCTTGTTTGCTCTCGGTTGAGCCGGTATGAGCCGACGGCTTACGGAAGTCTCTAATGCATATCGACTACACTCACGTCATCGCTGCAGTTGTCACGCTGTTCGCCATGCGCAGCCGAATCGGTGTGAAGTGGGCGAAGCCAGAGGATTCGCCCGGCGTCGACCCCAAGCAGTTCGCGGTCTGGAAGGCGATGGCACTGCGCGGATATCACGTCGCCGCCGGCGCATCGGTGGGCAAAACTCTGTTCGATATCGTGTGGATGACCCTCGGGAGTGGGGCTGTCACAGCGAGGGGCTACATGATCGGTGGGAGTTCCGTCACGTTCACTTGGATTATTGCGATCGTGTACGCGTGGTGGTTAACCACTGAGGCACGTGGCATGCGAGAAAAATTAGGGATCCAGCTGGCCCCCTAAAAGTCCACTTGAGTCCCTGCCGTGAAGCTCGCGCTGCCAAATCGCGGCGTGCTAGTGGTCGCGGCCGGACGATATTCGGCGGGGAAGCCGAAGCGCCGAGCCGGCGTATCAAGAGTCATGAGCTACCAGGCGGACCCCGAGCTACTCGCGATTGTTCTAGCCGGATTGTTTGAGCGCCAAAAGCGGCGACCGAGGCTGGTACTCGTCCGGCCGCCAACCCCGGACGGGGACGAATCACCTAGGGAGCGTGGGTTGGTGGAGTCGTCCGGCTGAGCGGAGGCCGCTTCGCGAGACATGCTTCGATTCCGAGTCGGACCGAGTCGGGCGTGTTGGGCGGTATGGCCGGAACCCCCATCACGCCCGTGAACAGTCGTGAAAACGGGAACCAAACAAACATGGCTCGGCCTTTGATATTGTCTAGGGGGACGCCGCCCCAGACCCGTGAGTCGTTGCTGTTGTGGCGATTGTCCCCCATCACCAGGACCTCGCCGGGCTTCACCACGATCGGTGCCTTCTTGTCGCCGCCGCGTCGGTCGGTCTGATAAGTCGCCAGGTACGCCAACTCCCCGATGTACTCGACGTAGAGCTCTTCTTCTTCCGCGAAGGGGCCCAGACCCGTCTTGACTCGCTTCGCGAGGCAGCTCGGCACTCTCCAGCCGTTGATGATTGGGTGACCGCCGTCTGTCTTGAGCACATCACCCGGGATGGCAATCACCCGCTTGATGAAGTTCTCGCCGGCGAAGGCTTCGTAGGGGAATTCGAACACCACCACGTCGCCCCGAGTGGGTGGCATCTGAGATAGCGCGCGTGTTTCCGTGAAGGGGATCGTCGGTCCGTAAATGAACTTGTTGACGAAGATGTGGTCGCCGATCTGGAGAGTCGGCAACATCGAGCCACTGGGGATCTTGAACGCTTCGATCACCACCGCGCGAAGTAGTAAGGCGATGCCCACGGCGATAACGATGGATTCCGTGTACTCCCGAAGCTCGCTTTTTCGCCATGGGGCGAGAATGTCCTCGACCAATTCTTGGATCCCTTCGAAGGCATCGTAGAAGGGCTCCTCTTGGAAGGGGCTCGCCGCGAGGCAAGTGCGAAAGGTGGTGACCTGCGCGTCGATTGCGGTCAGGCGCTCCTTCCCCAGTTTTGACTTAAGCGAGGAGCGGTTGCTCGCGATGAGGCGTTCGGCTTCTTCGAGTAGCTGGCTGCCCGTTTCGTAGTCTTCCCGGACCTCGGCGTGCAAATCGGGCCGACCGTTGACGCCGACATGGGAAGCTAGCGGGAGGTGGGAGCGAAAGCGGTAGAGCAGCATCTCGGCTGCCGTAAACAGCAGAATGAATGCCGGAACGGGCTGTTCGGTGACAAAGATCGCAGGAAGGCTGGTCGGAATACCGTCGGCGGGGTTGAGCCAGGAAATGAGCGCCCACGCCACACCAATCGGAACGAGAACGAACCACACAAAAAGGAACGCGTATCGGGGCAGGGAACTCAGCACTCGGGTTGCCATGTCTTAGTCGGCGTCTACTAGTTCGGCAACTCGCACTAGCCCAGTGCCGGGCGATACGGCCAAATCGTGGGGTAAATAAGGGAAAATCAGGGTGCGTCGCCCACCTGCACCAGGTAGTCGACGGTGGCCGGGCTTTGATTGCCGGTGGCGCGTGGGGAGCTGTGCCCGGCGCCGTCGCTATGATCGATCACAAGATAATATTCCCCGGGAGGGACAGCCAGGAAGCGTGCGACGGCGGGACCGGCGTGGAGCAATTCGTCCATCGGGGGCCGTGAACTCAGCTGGGCCGGCCCGGGACGTCGATGGAACTGATCCAACATTCGGTCGCCGCTCGCCCGGTCGACCAGGAAAAAATCGACGCTGCGTGCGCCATCCAGTGTCAGCATCAGATAGAGCGCCTGACCCGACTCTTTGACCCGGAAGCCACCGATGATGTCCTGCTGACCCACCTGGATTTCGGTGCGGTCGTTTTCCAGTACGAGTTTGTCGCTACTGCGGATTTGGAAGGGACGAAATGGTAGCCGCCCCTTCGCGATGATGCCCATCCCGAAGTCCATCTCTCCTTCGGAATTTTTGCGGATGACAGTGAACCCGCGCTGGAGCTGTCCGGTGAGAAGATCGTGACCGATTTGGTCTGAGCTGACTCCAGTTACAGCCATGCCCGCCTGGGCCAACTTCGATTCGACCATCAGTGTGTGAAACGACGCTGCGTTGACGTTCCGCGGTCGGAAGTAGATGTACATCGCATCACCCTGGAGGTGAAAATCGGCTGCATATTCAACCAGCCCGCTGGCTTCAAACCCGATCCGGCCGCTGAGATTTGTCCAGGCGTGCCCGTTGCCGCTGAAACGCACGATGAAGGACTGCTGATCGCCGCCCTCGATTATTTGAGACTGACATGATTGGGTAAAAAACCTACCCATGACCGGATCGTTGTCCCGCATTTTCAGTGGCGCGCCGCGTCGTCCCATTTCTGTGCAGAACTGTTCGAGGCCGAACTTCAAAATATCAAAACGCAGGCTCTTATTCTTGGGGTCGTTAATGACGCCTTCGCCGAGCAGACCGATGGCCCGTAACCCGACGGAATCGCGACTGGGGCATCCGGTCAACAGTAGGCCCATGGCGAGGAATAGACCGCCGAGTCGGACGGAGAGGAGCGTGCGGGGCGCGAAGCTATGCTGGGCGAGACGGTGTCGTCCTACACGGCGATTCAAGATTGTTGGATGAGCCATGGCCATGGCTCCAAGCATAGCGAATCCAGAGCGAAGGCCTAGTGCTTCCTTGGTGGCTTTTGGGAGCCGCACCGGGAGCAGAAAAGGCCCGCTGGGCGGCGAGGCTATGGCAAGCTAGCGCAGGTGGCGGGAACTCGGCGTGCGGCGGTAGTTGGAGCGGGGGCGTGGGGAACGGCGCTGGCCAAGGTGCTGGCGTCTGATGACCGCCCGGTTTCTCTTTGGACGCGGTCTGAGCAGGCCGCCTCTTGGATGAGCCAGAGCCGGGAAAGCAACAAACTCCCCGGGGTGCGTCTCCCCGAGTGCGTGGAGGTCACGCATGATATTGCGGCGGCCGTTGAGGACGCCGAGCTAGTCCTTTGGGCTGTGCCTTCGCAGACTTTGCGGGCGACCGTAGAAAGTGCCCGACCCTATTTGGCTGCCGACGCTGCGATGGTGAGCGCAACGAAGGGCATCGAAAACGATAGCTTGATGCTGATGACGGATGTCATTGCCGATGTGTTGGAGGGCAGCGCCCGGGATCGCTGTGTGGCATTGTCCGGACCGAGTTTTGCTTCCGAGGTAGCGCGAGGCACGCCCACTTACGTCGTGGCGGCATCGAGCTGTGCCAGCATGAGTGAGACCATGCAGGATCGCTTCACCACCGATCGATTCCGAGTTTACGCCGGCGAGGATGCCGTGGGAGTACAGATCGGGGGAGCTCTGAAGAACGTCATCGCGATCGCGGTCGGAGCATCGGACGGTCTGCGATTTGGCGCCAATACCCGAGCCGCGCTGATCACACGCGGCTTGGCGGAGGTCGCGCGCATGGCCCACGCCTTGGGCGGTGACCCGCTCACCTTGGCGGGACTCGCCGGCATGGGAGACATGGTGCTCACTTGTACCGGGGAATTGTCGCGCAATCGCACCGTGGGCTACGAGCTCGGCCGCGGCAAGGACTTGCAGATGGCACTCGACGAGATCGGACACGTCGCTGAGGGCGTGCGGACGGCGAAAAGTGCCTTCGACCTCGGAAGGAAATACGGGGTGGATCTGCCCATCTGCAACGCGGTCTATGGCGTGCTGTACGAGGATGCATCTCCACACGAAGCGGTGAGCGAACTGCTCGGCCGACGCTTGCGCAAGGAGTGGGGCTGATGATGGGCGCGGGCAGTCGACTCGCCACGGTGACGGCGTCCCTCTTGTCGCTGGCCGCGTTTTGTCAAAGCGCGCGTGCTCAAGCTCAGCCGTCCTATCCTCCGCCCCAAGGATCGCATCCCGGCACAACGTCCCCCGGGGGGCAGTACGCGCCTGCTCCCTATGCGCCGCCAGGGGCCGGTCAGTCCCCTCCGGCTGGTACGCCTCCGGCGCAGTATCCGCCCGCTGAACCGGCTCAGCATCGCCAGTCGCCCCAGGGCTCGGGTCAGGGGACATGGAACGTGCCGCAATATGCGCCACGCGTGGATTCTCAGCGCTACGCCGGAGACTTAGAACTGGGGAGTCTGTATGGCATGAGTGCGGCCTACGGCGTAGCGCTTGGCGTTTGGTTCGATGTGGAGTTGGACCTGAGCGATCCGGGCCTGGCGTTGATCGCACCGGCCGTGTTGGGAGTTGGCGCGCCGGTGGGCGTGTACTTCTGGAATGAGAGTTCACGACTGAAGCGCGGTGTGCCCGCTGCGGTAGCAGCGGGCCTGACACTGGGCGCTGGCGAAGGCCTCGCGATCGCCGGTTATCAATACGTCACCAACGACGAAGACTCGTCGATCGGATTCCGAGGGCTCAGTCGAATCGTTGTGATGAGCAGTACCTTGGGGGGGGCCGCGGGATTTGTCGCGGGCAGCCTCCAAGAACCGTCGCCGTATCTGAGTGCGCTGGTCTCGAGTGGTGCGATCTGGGGGGCGGCCATTGGATCGGCCATCGGTTACGGCCGCTCAGAGGAAGGAGTGGGCTACGGCCGCTCGAACGATACCGGGGCGCTGGGTGGCCTGATAGGTTACAATGTCGGAATCGCTGGCGCCGCGGCCATGGCGACAGCCTTCGTCCCGACCGAAGACCAATTGATTTGGATGTGGTCTGGAGCCGGCATCGGCGCGGCCGTGTCTCTGCCGGTGTTCTTGTTCTACGCCGGAGACGACACTCCACCGGCCAAACGTGGTTTTGTGTTTACCGGCGTGGCGATGAGCCTCGGAATCGTCGCGGGCGGGGTATTCGCGCCCCGACGCGGGTCGGGAGCCGCGAGTTCTGAAGCAAATCGACTTTCCGACAGCCCTTTTGGGGTCCGGCTTTCTCATTTTGGCCTGGCGCCGGTGGGCCCCCGGGGGCTCGGTTTCGGAGTTTCGGGGACCCTGAACTAGTTCCCGCAGGCGTCGGCCCCAGCTAAGGGGGCATCTGCTAGGCTGCGCGCCTATGGCATTGCTTCGATATTTTCCGGCTGGCGATGGGCAGCCGAAAATCTATGCGCTTCATAAGGCGTTGATCACCATCGGGCGCGCTCCAGGCAATGACGTATGTCTCCCTGACGCGAGCGTAGCCGATCAGCATGCGCAAATTGTCTACAACGGTCGGGACTTTCAACTCGAAGAACTGGACCGGGGTGCACCCATTCTCATTAACGAGAAGAAGAAACGCCGAGTTCGTTTAGTCGACGGGGATCGGATTCGATTGGGCGATGTCCAACTCGGATTCTCGATGTTCAGCGAGCTTCAAACGAGCGCTAGCGACTCTACCGGCTCGCGAGCGGCGAGCGAGATCGCCGGGCTGCGGAAGCTCTTTCAGTTCAGCGAACGGCTCATGACCAGCCGGTCTGTCGACGAATTGCTCGAAGCTTTACTTGACGGAGTGATCGAAATTACTGGCGCGGCGCGCGGTGCGGTGCTGTTGGTCGACCCGGCCGACGATGAACGAGACACACCCAGGGTGCGGGCTGCGCGAGACGTGCGGCGTGACGCCATTGAGGACGAAGCCGGCGGCATCAGCGATAGCATTGTTCGTCATGTGGTCGAATCCAAGAAGCCGATCATTGTCAGCGACGCGCTGACGGACACTACTTTCGCTAGCAGCGACAGCGTAGTCGCACTGAAGCTCTCCAGCGTGATGTGCGCACCCTTGCTCAGTCAGGGAGAGGTGATCGGCGCGCTCTATGTCGGTAATGATGCCATCAAGCATTTGTTCACCCGGCAGCAGCTCGACATATTGATCATCTTTGCCAGTCAAGCGTCAATGATCCTGCAGAACGCCATGTTGCTGACTGCCCTGCGCGCGGACAAAGAGAAGTTGTCCGCGGAGCTGTCGGAAACCCGCTTCGGTGAAGTGATCGGTGCCTGCCCGTCCATGGTGGAGGTCTTCCGAAAGCTTCAAAAAGTCGCGGGCACGGACATCGGCGTGTTGATTCAGGGGGAGACCGGCACGGGCAAGGAGTTGATCGCCCACGAAGTGCATCGACGCAGCAATCGTGCGGATGGGCCCTTCGTGATCGTGAACTGCGGGGCTATTCCGGAAAACCTGATCGAGAGTGAACTCTTTGGTCATGTGAAGGGGGCTTTCACTGGCGCTGTTGCCAGTCGACAGGGTAAGTTCCAGGCGGCGAACGGCGGCACGTTATTCTTGGACGAGGTCGGTGAGCTGACCGCGGCCCTCCAGGTCAAGCTGCTGCGGGCGTTGCAAGAGCACGTGGTGTATCGCGTCGGCGACAGCCGACCAGAAAAGTGTGACATTCGTGTCTTGGCGGCGCCCAACCGCAACCTTGAGGAAATGATCAAGACCGGGGATTTTCGGGAGGATCTCTTCTATCGCCTCAACATCGTCACCCTCTGGCTGCCTCCCTTGCGTGAGCGAGGGGAAGACATTTTTATCATCGCGAAAGTGCTGCTGAGCAAGTTTGCAGATGAATACTCGAGTGACGTGCGGGGCTTCTCTCCAGCCGCGCTGACGGCCATCCGCAAATACGACTGGCCTGGCAATATTCGTCAGCTGCAAAATCGGATCAAAAAAGCACTAGTTCTGTGCGACGAGACGATCCTCACCCCTGAAGATCTGGATCTAGGCCCGGAGCAGCAGACGGGTATTTTGCCCCTTGAGAAAGCCAAGGAAGATTTTCAGCGCAAGTATGTGTTGGAAGCGTTGGCACGCAACAACGGCAATCGCACACAGACCGCCAGAGATCTTGGCGTCGACCCGCGAACGATTTTTCGATATCTCGAAAAGGAGCCCGGAGCGGTACCGCCCGGCGGCCAAAGCTAGCCGGTAGCGGGCGCCGCTCAGACGCTGACAGCGCCTTGCGAATTTGGCTGGCGCCGATCTTCACGTTCACGCAACAAGGTGCCTCCCAGAACGTGCGGATCGAGATCCACATGCACGACCTGGGCCTCTCGGTTCCAAGCAGGCTCTCGTCCGTAGCCCATTCGGAAATCGAGTTGTGAGCCCACCAGAAAACACGGTTTCTTCGCGTCCTTAAGTCGCTTGATGGCGCGGTCGAGAGCGAGGCCGTCCGCTGAGGGGCGGGGCGTCGTCAGTGGCGCCATTGGAGGAAGGCCTCACCGTGTCCATGTCCTGAAGAGAGCCCCTATCGCTGAGCACGGTCGGTCCCGCTCCGTCGCTGCACACCAGTGGGACCCCGCTCGCAACGTGTTGGCCAGAGCGGTGACAACGCTCGTGGCACCGGGGCCGGCTGTGACGAGTGCCACCCCCGGGCGCCCGGTGATTCGTGCATAAACATCTGCCGCGTGCCCAGCAGTCTGCGCGTGACGGACGTCGATAACACGAATGTTTTCGTCCACGCAGCCGTCGTAGATGGCCTGGATGTGCCCTCCGCAGAGGGTGAATCCGTGGGTAATGGAATGTCGGCGGAGAGCTTGCGCTACCAATCGGCCGCCATGAAACGACTCCATCATTTAGAATACGACCCAAACGGCACACCGCGCTAGGGCAGCGGCCTGGGTTTTGCGCGGCCAAGGTTTTGCGCGGCCAAGGGTTGGGGCTATCTCAGTGCACGCTGTCGATAAGCCACGCACTGGCGGGCACCAGTACTTCGTCGGGGCTGGCGCCTCCCTGTCGGATGGCACTGGTACTATCGGCGCTTTCGTCCATCTCGAAGCCATGATCTCCGAAGATCATGACTAGCGTGCGCGGGGGCAGGGTCTCCACATGGCATCGGATCGACTCGGCGATCTCCGCCGCCAAGCTCTTGACGCGTGGGCCCCAGGCGCCGCCAGGATTGCGCAGCGTGGTTTCGACGAGGTCGAGCTTGAAGACCTCCCGAGTCCCGGTGCGCAGGCGGCGGAAGCGTCCGGCATGTTTGGCATGGCTGAGCAGAGCGTCTTCGTCTACTTCACCGGTGTAGTCTCGGAGTCCCATGGGGCCGCGGCCGAGCAGCTCTACCTGGGTCGCGGTTCGACTCGGGAGTGCTGACCAGAGCAGGGTGCGTTCGGCGCAGGCTGCCTTAGCGCCGAGTGTGTCTCGAAGAGCGGTGTGCAGGGCGTTGCCAAGATCGTAGCGCATGCCGTCGATCATCAGCAGCTGTACCCCCCGGGCATCATGAAGACGTCCAATGCGCATGGCGATGTCGGGTGCGTCGAGCACCATGGTGGGGCGTTTGCTACGCATGCGAAGAGCATCGAAGCCATCGGAGTAGCTGCGTTTGAAACTCTGGCGCCAGTCCTCGAGAACTTCCAGGGCGCGGGGGCTGGCGGCTCCGCGGCGCACGGCCTCGCACAGTGGAATATAGGCCGTAACGAACAGGCGCTCGATGACACTCAGCGGTTTGGGACCGTTGGCAGATTCGAGTTCGCGCGTCCAGCTCTCGGCTTGACGGCGGAGTGGCTCGAGCTCGTCGCTGTCGTCGCTGTTGATGGAGAACGTTGGCTGCGAGCTCTCGAGGAGGTCGCTTTCGGGATCTTCCGGCGTCGGCGAGGCTTCCATCGGGACAGAATCCATCGCCGACAATTCTCGCGGATCGCTCACGACGGGTTCTTCGGTCGATTGTTCCGGGTCAGATTCCGGCAAGGGTCCTTCGATTTCTGCGTTGCACAGCGCGTCCAGCACTGACTGGAAGCTCGGTGAGGGAGTCCATTCACCGGGCGCGTCGGTCGCGCTTTCGGTGGGAGCGAGGCCACGGCTCGGCTCGGCTGACGGGGTGTCCGCCTCAAGGGTGGCGGTGTCCCGGACGTCTGCATCGACGGCAAGCTCGGTGCCTGCGTCGGCTCCGGTATCGTCATTGGCAAGCTCGGTGCCTGCGTCGGCTCCGGTATCGTCGACAAGTTCGGAAGTCGTGTCCACGTGTGCTGCCAAGAGCGATAGAGGCTTCTCGGTGTCGGTATCCTGAAGCGCTGGCGGCGGAGTGGACTCGGCGGCTTCTCGCAGCGGGCTGGGCTCGTAATCGCTCTCGAATAGCTCGGCCATCACTCGGTCCGTCTGGCGAAGAACCCGCTCGGGTTCGTCGGACTGGGTATTCGTCGCGGCTTGGGCCTTGGGAAATTCCAGCTGTAACTGTCGCGTGTTCTTCTTCTTGGGAGGAGTCGATAGCTCGACGTCCGGGAACGGAGTCTGCGCATCAACCGGAGCGGCGATGGCTTCGAAGCCACTCTCTGCGATCCCGAAAGAAGCAAAGAAGCTGTCTGTGGGGTCGAGCCGAAGCATCAAGCCCTCTGGTGGCGAAAGAGTGCTTGCCATGTCGAAGAGCCAGCGAATGGAGACGCGGTCACGCGGATCGAGGCGACCGGAGAAGTCTACGATGGGGTCTAGAGATGAGAACGAGATGGCCACGCCAGTCGCACCTCGAAGCCGAGCTCGGTATAGTTGGTCCCGCAACAAGTCGACGCCACCCTGGGCCGCGTAACGTGTGGGGGCAGGCGAGCCGCGGAGCAGCAGAGCTTGTTCGATGCCATCTTCAATGAACAGACTGAGGCACCCGCTCACGGCTGGGCTCGGAATTTCCAGGTCGACGATGAGCAGTCCGCGCTCTCGGGCGACGGAGAAGAAGTGCATCTTGCTATGGCTAGAACTCAGCTCGTCCTGGGGGCTGAGGTCTCCGGGAACTTGCTCGCTGGCGATCACGTGTGGCATGGGCTGAAAATCGCTTATCCCGCGGTCCTGGCCCAGTTTTCGACGGCTCTGCGAACCGCGAAGCGGCAGATGCGCAGGACGAGCCGGGGAAGACCAAAGATTGCCGTTTTCTTGCCCGGCGGATGGCCGCCGCCGCCAAAGTTCCAGGCCGATTGGCGGCGCTATCGCTGCAGCTTCTGCAGAATCGACGGATGGATGGGCGAATTCAAAAAAAGATGGGCGTTGTCTAGCCCATCGAGGGTTAGTGGTTTTGGCGCCCACAACGTTGCCGACTAGGTGCGCAATTTGTTGGCATGCGGGGATTGGCCCCCATCACAGCGGCGATTGGGTCTTCGTCGACCCCGACGCTGGTGATCGCGGAAGAGCGGACACAGCGAAACGTGTAGGTTCGCCTCGACCTTCGCGGAATGATACCGCATCCGTCAGACGCGGTACCAGCGGCAGGGATTTCTCGGTGCGGTGCGTCAAGGGCGGGGGTAGCTACAACGCGAAAGTTCCGAGTCAATCTTGACTGCAAAAATTGGCCGTGCATCGTTTTGGTGTCGACGCGATGCTGTACTGCGCATTGCGTCGAAGGTGGGCTCCAGTCGAATTCGTTCCCGCGCCCGACGATATTTCTCGCGCCGGTCCGTTGACGCCGCGTCGTCTCGGAAATACCTTATTACTGAGCTCGTGGTGGCGAGTGATGCCGTTAGATGAACTCCTTATGAACGAACCAGGGAGACGAATTTCGAAGTGGAGCGCTAGGCCCGGATACAGTTCACCGGGAAGCCAGAAGCGGCGAAGAGTCACCCACCTAGCGTTAGCTAGGGGTTCATGATCAACAGCATCTCGACACCACAATAAGAGCCCAAAAAACAGAACGGGTCGACCTAGGTCGGCCCGTTCGTCTTTTGTGGGCCTTCAACCCAGCGCTGCATGCGGCCCTGGTTACGCCGCGCCTGGCCCGCACGGGTGACAGCGCCAAGGGCAGATGTTGACTGCAGGGGCGCGCCTATTTAAGTGCCCCTCCGTTGAGTTCTTGCGGTGATCCTTGGACGACAAGGAGAGACGCTCGGCAACTCGCCCGAGCTAGCCCTGGGGGGCTGGCCGGATTCGAGGCGGTAGGCGCCTGATCAATTGGTTGAGCGCTTCGCCGAATGCGAGCGGCTCGGGCACGCCTTCGGGGTGGAAACAGGCTGAGCTCGGCGTTCAGTCTCTGAAGTCGAGTCCTGATGGAAAGTTGCCCTAACCCCCTAAAACTCATGACTTTCACTCGGCCGGGCAGTGCATTAGCCTGTGTGTTGTGATGGGATTTCAACGATCTACGGTCCGGCGCGCAGGGGTTTCCTTGCCACTGAAAATGAGTCTCCTGCTGGCGGTGGTGGCCTTCGCGCCCAGCGCCCACGCGATGAAAATCAAGGGTCGCATCAAGGGCTACATGCACTTGCTCAATCCAGTCTGGACTGAGGCAAAAGATCCCAGCAAACACGGCTACTCGTTTCGCGAACCGGTCACCACGGTCCCCGCACGTTTTCGCAAGCTCTACCCAGACATCTCCAAGGAGATCTGCATCATCGCCACCGGCGTCGAAACAGCGAAGAAGGACAAGATTCTCATTCGCGTTGGCGGCGGACGCACGACTCCGGTCAGCATCGTCGTGGCCCCGGGGACGGAGCTGCAGTTCAAGAACACGGATGCTTTCACCCATCGTCTGTTTGGGGTCGACGTCAACACGTTCAGTGAATCGGAAACGG
>SPKZ01000135.1_pt1 | contig 20694 bp, 21 predicted proteins | sample 2456571 | NCBI WGS metagenome assembly SPKZ01 (sample SAMN11192286, study PRJNA482655) | marine metagenome | biome: ENVO:00000447; feature: ENVO:00000244|ENVO:00000211|ENVO:00000569|ENVO:00002023; material: ENVO:00002151; isolation source: ocean water from marine abyssalpelagic zone ... | reverse complement strand
GCTTTGTGGACGAAAGCGGACGTTCAACAAACCGTATCAAGATATCTGCAATCAGGCGAAAGCAGCATTTCATCGCTCTGCGGATGGCGAAGCGTGAAACGTTCAAACAGGATACCGCTGCTGGCTTGATTGCGTCTGGACGGAGTAACTGAAGGGAACATCTTCCCAGCCAGCTTTTGCACCGCCATGCATCCCATCAATTCGCGCTGCCACGATACCTCCACCGAACTTGTACCCTTTGTCAGTGATTCGCTTGATAGAAGCGGCCGCAGCCTCCTCTGGTGACATGCCGGTCCGCATCAACTCAACGGTGTGATAAGTTGGTAAAAACCGCATCATCACATCACCGTTTCCCGTTGCTACTGCAGCGCCAACGTCTTGGTCAGCGTAGGCACCTGCTCCAGCGATAGGAGAGTCTCCCACACGCCCTGGTATTTTTAACTCTCGACCATTGGTTGAGCAGCCAACACAGAGATCGCCTCTCGCATCAACCGCAATTGAACCGACCGTATCATGACCTTTAAGCGAGTCTTGCTGGAACGGCTCAGGGTCAAATGCGTCGGTCCGGATACCTTTCGCCACCCAATCTTCCCATTTTGTCTGAGACGTTAAGTTGGTCAAAGACGTTTCTTCGAAACCCATGCGAACCGCGAAACGCGTTGCGTCATCACCCACTATGAGCGAATGTTGTGTCTCTTCCATAACCTTCCGTGCAACCGATATTGCACGTTTTACGCGTTTGAGACAGCCGACAGCGCCTACATCGTGAGTGGGGGCCCAAAGCATCATGGCATCAAGCGTTGTCTCTCCCACCTCATTGGGCATACCTCCGAATCCCACCGTGTATTCGTCCGGCAAAAGTTCTGCGTAATTGATGGATGCCTCAATTGCGTCAATGGCAGAGCCGCCAGTTTCTAAGATTCTGAATCCTGCTTCATTGGCTTTCGTCCCGAAATCCCATGTAGTGAGGATAAATGGCTCGCGCGGTGCCAATGTTGGTATGTTGGACAGCTCTACACTCGCTCGAGCGACTTGGGAGGCCGCTACTGAGCCGAAAACGCCGCTCAAAAATGAACGACGAGAAACACTCAATTTCTTTGCCATGCTCGACCCCCATCGCTAGGTCGCTAAAGCGTAGCGTATTCACGAACGAGTGACCAATCCGAGGGCTCCGGCATGTAGGCTTACATAAATTGAATACAAATCTGCAGCATGTGCCCGCGAAACAAGCGGGAATCGCGAGTAAGCCTCGCGACTTAATCGGAATAGTTCATACACCGGGTGTGAATTTACACCTTAATGACTGAATGCCGATGAAGTGCTCTCCGTCACGACAGCGATTTAATGTCTTTCGGCACAGACAACGCACGCCGATCAGGTCGCTGTCGATTTAAAGCACAAACTTCAAGGCATGTGACGCGGTAGCAACTCTGATGCGAAAAGCGGCACCCGCGTGAAGCTTATGGGGAGTAAGATTCGTTACTCGTGTAGATCAACTTTTCACCGTTGAATGCCTCATACAAGGCCAGGTGTGCGGCTCGTGAGAAAGTGTCAACACGCTCGGAGTACTGGGTAATCCAATCAAGTAGCATATCGAGATTGGCATCTTGGGCCGCCTTAGAGGCGTACTTGTGGGGCTCCCAGGGTCGCGCTTTTGCATTCTCAAGGCATTGCTCAATAGACACGTCAAGGAAGATAACCTCACTGGCTTCAGCGATGATCAGTTCAATCAAGTCCGAGTAACAGCCCTCTACCACCCATCCCGTATGGGACGATATGAAATCATCGATCTGTTTGGCCGAAAGCAAAATGGACTGTCTCTCAGGCGGTGAGCTGTCGGTCCATGCCAGCCCATCAAGATCAAGGTGAGCTAAACCCTCAGAAGCGCTTATATGCCTGGCAAGCGTCGATTTACCGGAGGCAGAGTTTCCGAAGATCAACACTTTTCTCATTGGGACACCCACCAATGGTTACCGGTGCTGATCCACAAGGATCGCATTTCCGTCTGGGTCCATCACAACAAAACTACCCGGCCCCTGCCCTTTCTCATCTACCGTCTGTACAGGCTCGATACCCTGGTTGATCAGGTGCCTTTGCAGTTCACGCACATCGGCGAACGAATCAAGTTCGTTTGCAGAACTATCCCAGCCGGGGTTAAAGGTGAGGATGTTGTCTTCAAACATACCCTGAAATAGACCAACGAGTGCATCGCCGTTTTTCATGATCAGGAAATTGTGTTCGAGATCACCGTGGAAATGTGAAAAACCCAGGGCCTCATAAAATTCTTTAGAGGCTGATAGATCCTTCACGGCCAAACTGACAGAGAACGCACCTAACTCCATAGAATTCACCTTTGTGCTCTAACGCCGAGTTGTCGTCTAACATTGAGTCTAGGTGAATCGACAGAAACAGCCACCCACGCCATCAATTTCAAGGGACATTGCGTCACCCGCCACTACCGGAATCAGTGGCGCCAGTGATCCCGAGAGAATCACCTCGCCTGCCTTGAACGGTATACCGAACTCGCCAAGCGTATTTGCCAGCCATGCCACCGCAGTGAGCGGATTGCCCTGAACGGCGCTGCCAAGACCTTCACTGTGCTTTTCACCGTTCTTGTAAATGGTCATGTGGAGATTGGGTAAATCCAAATCACGCGGATCGACTTCCGTATCGCCCAGCACATACACACCACAGGAGGCATTGTCGGCCACCGTGTCTTCGATGCGAATTTGCCAGTCGCGAATCCGGGAATCGACGATCTCGAAGCAGGGAATAATTGTCTCGGTGGCGTCAAGCACGTCAGCCTCGGTGACACCGGGGCCCTGCAGATCCTTTCGCAGGCGAAACGCGATCTCGCCCTCCGCCCGGGGCTGAATCAGATTACCGGCAATGGGTATATCCGACCCGTCTGCGTAGGCCATTGCGTCGGTAAGGAAACCAAAATCCGGCTGGAACACGCCCAGCATTTCCTGCACCGGCTTACTGGTCACGCCGATCTTTTTACCCACCACGCTTTCACCGTCCTGCGCCAATCGCAGCGCCAACATGCGCTGGCTGATGTGGTAAGCGTCTTCAATGGTGATATCGGGTTCACGCTCAGTCAGTGGCGCCAGCATGGCAAAGTCGCGCATGGCGCGATAAAGCTCATGGCCCAGAGCGTCGATACGTTGTTTATCCATGGGTCAGAAAATCCAGGCAGTAGCGATTAAACATGTCCTCGTGTTCAACCATTACCCAATGACCACACTCAGCCACCAGTACAAATCGTAAATGCTTGAGGTTGTTGGCCATCGCCATGATGCCATTCTCGGGCATCATTTTTTCGTTGAGCCCCCAGAACCCCAGCACGGGACAGTCGATCTCCTGCAACCGATCGGTGAGCACGGGCACTTGCATGGTTGCCATTACGTGGCCGTTCATAATGCCCATAATCTGCATCCGCTCGGCCACCAATTCATCGGTGGCGTGCTCGGGGTTGTGCATCAAGCCAGTGGCAAACAAGTCTTTCATGGCGGCGGGGGTTACCGGCTCGCCAGAGCCGAAGACAGCGAACACCTTCTGCATACCCGGCATCTGCTGGTACTCGGCCAACTCACTCAGGCCGCCCGGCGCCATCAGAATCAGTTTCTCCACCCGCTCAGGGTAGTCCAGTGCCATACCCAGGGCGACAGCACCGCCCAGGGAGTTGCCCACGATGGTGCATTTCTCAACGCCGGCGTAATCCAACGTCTGGATCATGCACTCAACAAAGAAATCCAGGGGATGATCCCTGTCGTCGGGTTTGTCCGAGAAGCCGTAGCCAATATGGTCAGGCACAATGCAGCGGTAGCCGGCCTCGACTAGCGCCGGGTAATTGCCCTTGAAGTTGCTGTGCCCACTGGCGCCAGGTCCCGACCCGTGGAGGAAAAGCACAACGTCGCCCTCCCCCTGATCGATGTAATGAATCCGGTACCCGTTGGCGCACTCGGCGTATTGGTCTTCGGGCAGCAGCCCATTCATTGTTGTCAACGCGCCACTCCTAAACCGCGAAGTCCATGTTGTCGTCCCCAAACAACATGCCGCCCATGTTGTTGGCGAAGGGACCCACGTTATTGGCCACGTGAGCCTGACTCGCCAGAATATCCAGGTGACGGGCCAGTAAGGGGCTGCCATTGCGAATGCCGCCGCTGCCGGCCGCTTTTAGCATTTTCCCGCACAGATCCACGCACCGGTCTGCCACTACCGCTGAATCGTAGCGATAACGCACACGGTCTTCCACGGGGATGGGCTCGTCGGCGCGGCAATTTGCCATCATGGCGTCAAAGTTGCGAACCATGGTCAGTCGCATTTCATCAATGGACGCCCTGACTTCTGCGGCCAGTGCGCGGGCGAACGGATCGTCCTTCATCTTCTTGGGGCCTACCTGGCGAGTTTTGGCAACCTCGATGTAGTCCTCCAGTGCACCCTCAAGCGCACCCAGGCTGGCGGTGCACACGGCGCGCACAAACACCTGCATAAACGGCATGTGGTACAGGGGTGCGTCGTTAACACTGTTGCCAGGGTTCTGGCACAGGAAGCCATCCATGGACTTGTGCGTGCGATGCTCAGGCACGAATACGTCATCGACGACGACATCGTGGCTGCCCGTGCCCTGCAAGCCCACCACATCCCAGTTATCTTCAATGCTGTAGTCTTCAATGGGCACCAGGAAAGTACGGTAGTTAGCCATGTCAAAAGGCGCTTCCGGCGTGGGCACTACAGCACCCAGAAACGCCCATTTGCAGTGTTCGGAGCCACTGGAGAAACTCCAGCGTCCACTCAGGCGGTAACCGCCCTCCACCGGCTTCACCTTGCCCACCGGCGCATAGGATGAGGAAATCAGTACGGAAGCATCGTCGCCCCATACATCCTGCGCTGCCTGATCATCGAAGACCGCCAACTGCCAGTTGTGAACCGCAACAACACCCAGCACCCAGGCGCTGGACATGCAGTGTTTAGCCACTTCCAGGCCAACGCTGTAAAACACCTGGGGGTCCATGGCGTAGCCGCCCCACTGTTCAGGCTGCAAAATCTTGAAGAAGCCCGCCTCATGGAAATCACGGATGGTTTCTTCGGGTACTTTGCGCTCAGCCTTGCAGCGCGCGGCACGCTCGCGTAGCGCCGGCCCCATATCACGCGCCGCCGCAATCAGTTGCTCTGCGCGCTCTGAGCCCAGGCTGTAAACACTGGCTGGTGATTCGGTATCAAAGGTCTGATGACTGGTCATGGCTTCCCCCCATGCTTTTCGTAATATTGTGTACTGCGATTAAGCGCCCATCGCGGCACAGCATCATCCTCTATTTGGGCTATAACGCTGTGCTGCATAGAAACCGCTATTCCACCACGGCTTCTCCAAATTCGGTGGTGCCACCGAAAAAAGCACGGTGTGAAGGCGGTGTCTGCCCACCCACATCCACCACACCGTATTCGGCGCCCAATTCGGCGCCTATCCACACTTTGCCGGTACGGGCCATGCGCTGTTCATCGTTGGCCAAGGCGGCAATAACGTCACCGCTAAACTCGGGGTGCTCGATAGTGGCCATTAAGTCTGCATATTTCTCCGGCTCTGCCTCAAACACCAGGCGCGTGCGCTCGGTGAGCAGTAAACCCATCCACAGTGAGATCACGCAGACTTTATGAGGTTCGAAATCTATCGCCATATCGTGGGCCATTTTGTCCACGGCGGCTTTCCCCGCGCCATACGCGGGGCCATGCATGTAGATGCGCCCGCCAAAGGACGAGGTATTGACCACCAGCGCACCGTCGCTTGCCAATAGCAGCGGTGCGGCATGCCAGGTGGCGGCGTAGTGGGAACGCATACCCACATCGAACAACTGCGTGAGTTCCAGCGGCTTTTCCCAAAAGGGCCCGGGCTGGACCAGCGCATCCGGCAGTGCGGTGGCATTGTTCACCAATATATCCAGATAGCCATGCTCCTCGCCGATGCGATCAAACAGGGCTTTAACCTGAGCGTCATCGCCGTGATCACAGCAAACGGCAACGCCGTTCCCGCCAGCGGCGTTGATGGCCTCTGCCGTTGCGTACACGGTGCCGGGCAACGGCGCGTCGCCCTCCTGCTGACTGCGGCCCGTTACGTAGACCGTTGCGCCCCCTACGGCTAACGCCAGCGCAATACCCTTCCCGGCGCCCCGGCTTGCGCCGGTGACAACCGCGACCCTTTCTTTGCCTGTATGCACGCGTCTCTCCTGCTAGCTAGTGTTGTGGCACTCACTTACACTGCGCCCATCCTATTCAGCACCAATGCATCATGCCAGCCAGCCAGTTCAGGCTTTTACTCCGTTCTTATAAACCGGCGCCGAAGCACTGGCACCCACTGTGCCTGAGCGCCTTGGTGTTCATCTGTGCAGCACCAGCACAGCCCGCCTCGGCAGACCCACGCCTGCGCTGGGATGAGCAGGCGCCGGCGTTTCTTTCGGCCGTCGGAAAACTGACGGTTCCCGGCATTCGCATTGAGTCAGGTTATTCACGGCATGTTAGGGAAGACTGCAGCGGCACGTTGCTCGCCAGCCGCGATAACCGGCCGCCGCGGCACGTGCTCACCGCCTGGCACTGCATAGAACACTATAAAGACCTGAGCAAAAACATTATTTTCACGCTACCTGACGGGCGCCAGCGCAAAGCTAGGCCAGTTGAGGACGGCGGCGGCATGGGCGCTGACTGGGCTTTGCTGACCCTGGATTCACCCCTGCCGCTGAGTTGGGCGGCAGATGTTCACGCGCGAGGGGAAGTGAGCAGGCAGTCGGAACTGCCGCAGTGGCGCCTGACGATGGCGGGCTTTTCCGGAGATGCTGGTCTGGGTGCGGACGGAGAAGCACTGACGTATCACAGCCATTGCGGCGTGATTGAAGTGACAGACGATCATGTGAATACCAATTGCCTGGCCTACAAAGGTGCATCAGGCGGGGCAGTGTTCAGTGTGGACGAGGCTGGCGAAGCGACGCTGCGCGGTGTGATCTCAGCCGGCGACGGTCAGGCCATGAGCGCCTACATGCCCCTGTCGCGGATTCGAGGGCGACTTAGGTCTTTGATGAGCTTTTAGATTTCACCCCGCCGTGATCTCTTGCGGTATTCACAGCCAGCCGCTCTAATTCGTCAACCGCCTGATCAACAGTAAACTTGCCCGCATCCTTGTGCTGGTCAAACAGGTTGATCATTTCGTCTGAGCGGCGCCCCAGCATCATCAGCCTGAGGTAGAGGCTGTCTTCCAAAGGCGGTTTTCGAACCGCGTCCAGAATAAATACCACCACACTGACAGGGGACAAGACGAGGTCCCTGAGGGCATCTGCGGCTAACTTCAGCTGGAAGACCAACAAGTGTCGCAGAGCCACGCGACCCGTCACCTGGGCTTCAGGTTTATCCGGCGACTTAAACAGCATGGTCAAGCACCCTGTCCGTACCACTGGCCTGCGGGCTGGCTGACAAAGTGCTCCTGGCGCAGTTCGATAACGGTGGGAACCGCGGCCGACTGCGCCGTTTCCAGGGCCTCCGCCAGCGCACCCAGGTTTTCCGGTTTGGCCGTTTTACAGCCCATCCCCGCGGCGATGGCGCAGAAATCGGGTGCCGGGATATCCACACCCACAGGCTTGAAGCCATGCGCGTGCATGCCTTGCTCAATCTCGCTATACCCGTTGTTGTTCCAAACAATGACGACAACAGACAGCGAGGACTCTACACCGGCAGCCAATTCGGTCAGCGTGAACTGAGCGGAGCCGTCACCGATAAGCGCTACCACCGGCGTCTCTGTATCGGCCAACTTAGCGCCCAGCGCAGCCGGTATCGCATAGCCGAGCGTGCCGCCACCCGTTGCCGAATGGAAATAATGTCTAGGGGCACTCGCTTCGTATTGCCAGACCGCGTAGTACGTGGGCAAGGTGCTGTCCCCCACCAGTCGAACACCGGGCAGGGCCGACTTTACGGCAGCGAACAGGGCCTGAAACTCGGGGTGCGTATGCTCCTCTTGGCTGATGGCCTGCTGAGCGGCCGCTACCCGCACTTGACCCCACTGAGGATCCGTATCGCGCCCCGCGCCCTCTGTTGCTGCCAGCAATTGACTTAGGGCAGCCCGGGCATCAGCGCAGATCGCCAGTGTTGGCCGCTGATTGCGGGACAACTGACGCGCGTCGATATCGATCCGAATCAATGGCGCTTGCAGCGCCAGATCGCCGATGAACAGCATGTCGTAATCGGTTTCCCCGAACTCCGTGCCCACGGCCAGCACCAGATCGGCACCATAGATAACCTCGCGCACAGCACCGAGGCTAGGGCTGGACCCAACCGCCAATGGGTGAGTCTCAGGCATCACGCCTTTTGCATTTACCGTGTTCACCACAGGCGCAGCAAACCGTTCAGCCAGCTCCTGAACCTCCAGTGCTGAAGCCACCGCACCACCGCCAACAATCAAACAGGGGCGTTGAGCACTGGCCAGCATCCGCGCCGCCTCTGCCACTGCGTCGGGGTGTGCGCCGGGCGCTGCCGGCATCGGCCAAGGGGTCGGGTCGACATGACTGGCATCTGCGGTGATCACATCCAACGGCAATTCAATGTGCACAGGGCCTGGCCGCTCCGCAGAAAACACGGCGAAGGCACGTGCAAGTACGCGCGGCAGCTCGTCAGGACGCATGAGGGTGTGACTGAAACGGGCACACTGGCTTGCCAGCGCCCGCTGGTCGGGTAATTCATGCAGGTGCCCCTCGCCCATGCCCAACTGATCCCTGGCGGCTACTGCAGTAACAACCAACATCGGTACAGAATCGGCCAAAGCCTGCATCATCGGCGTTAATGCGTTGGTTAAACCGGGCCCGGAAATGAGAAAGCAGACGCCCGGTTTACCCGTCGCGCGGGCATAGCCATCAGCCATGAACCCGGCGCCCTGTTCATGGCGCGGCGACACGTGCCGAATGGGGCCGTCGGATAGCCCGCGATACAGCGGTACCGTGTGGTTGCCGGGAATACCAAATACGGTGTCGACGCCGTAAGCGGCCAGCATGTCAACCAGGCGCTCCCCGCAGGTAATCGTCGCACTCATCAGTAACCCTCGGCGTTTTCGGGATGGGGTTGCTGACGCGCCGGCGGTGGTGCACCCACGTGGACCTCACCGCGCTGCTTAGCGAGTTCGATTTGCTTTTGGCGTTCGGAGAAGCGGGCCATCTGGTCTTCACTCAAACTGTCGAAACAGCGTGGACAACAAACGCCCTTCACGTAATGCGGTGAACGCTTATCGTCTTCAGTGATTGGGTGGCGACAACCGTAACACTGGTCGTATTGGCCCTTCTCAAGCTGTTGATTAACGGCCACACGGTTATCAAATACGAAGCACTCACCTTCCCAGGTGCTCTCAGCTTCGGGCACTTCTTCGAGGTATTTCAGCACGCCGCCCTGCAGGTGGTAAACCTCCTCGAAGCCTTCCTTGAGCATGAATGCAGACGCTTTCTCACAGCGGATGCCGCCGGTGCAGAACATCGCGACTTTTTTCTGCTTGGCAGGGTCAAGGTTCTCCCTCACCCAGCCAGGGAACTCGCGGAAGGTCGTTGTGTGGGGATCAACCGCACCGCGAAAACTGCCGATGCCGTATTCGTAATCATTACGCGTATCGATTAATAGCACCTCGGGGTCGTCAATCAGCGCGTTCCAATCCTCGGGCTTCACATAGGTGCCTACGGTCTGGTTCGGATCTATCCCATCCACACCCATGGTCACAATTTCTTTTTTAAGCTTTACCTTCATGCGATGAAACGGCATATGGTCGTCAAAGCTTTCCTTGTGCTCCAGGTCGGCGAGGCGCGCATCATTGCGCAGATACGCCAGTACCGCGTCTATGCCTTCCCGCGTTCCGGCAATCGTGCCGTTGATGCCCTCTTCCGCCAGTAGCAAAGTGCCCTTAACACCCGCAGTGACGCAGCAATCCAGCAATGGCTCACGCATGGCGATGTAGTCTTCGAGGGTGACGAACTTGTACAGAGCTGCAACGACGATCTGGCTCACGACTGCGACTCCCGCTTACTCCCGCCCAGACAGTCTGGCGAATCGGGCGCGCTCTCCTGCCGCTGCTGCCACTCCTCAGGCGTGTAGGTATGCAGGGCCAGCGCATGTACGGGCCCCTCAAGCTCTGCAGCTAGCGCTGCGTAAACCTTTTGGTGCCTGGCGACTTTGCGCACGCCCTCGAAGCCGTCACTCACCAGGGTGACCTTGAAGTGCGTTTCAGAATTTGGCGGCACGCTGTGCATGTGCGACTCGTTCTCAACCTGGAGAAAGAGCGGTGAAAAGCCTTCCACGAGGCGCGATTCAATAGTCTGTTCTACGGTCATGTGTACTCCCCCCGAAGCGCGGGGATTATACCGACTCGCGTGTAGCGGCGACAGGCTCAGCCAGCGTCGGATACCGGCGCCAAATCGGCCAGTTCCGCCAACGATTCTCCCCGCTGGCGCTGCAGCCGAAACTGGCCCGGCGTGATCCCGGTCCATTTTTTAAAGGAGCGATGGAAGGCGCTGGGATCAGTGAACCCAAGTTGCAAGGCCACCTCGTTTATCGATAGCTCGTGCCGGTCCAGACACAGACGCGCCGCATCGCAACGGGCGTCGTCCTTAATCTGCTGGAAGGTAGTGCCCTCTCGCTTAAGACGTCGACGCAACGTAGGCGCCGACATATTCAAGGCCTGCGCAATGGTTTCAAAACCGGGAGAGCCGTCGCTGAAGTCATGACCAATCATCGCCTTCACCTGGGCCGAGAGATTATTGCTGTCAGGATCGGCATCCATTATCAGTAGCTGGTACGGGGCCGTACGCAGAAACTCTCGTAGGGAATGCTCGGTGTGCACCACTGGCCAGGACAGGCAGGCGCTGTCAAAGTAGAGCAGGTCATTGCTCTGGTTGAAGTTTAGCGGACAACGAAACAATTCTTCGTAGCGCGACAACCGTTCCGGTGCAGAGCCTGTGAAATCTACCCGCTTGAGTTCGATGGGCCTGCCACACAGCCAGCCAAAAAATCGGTGCCATATCGATAGTCCATAGGCCTCTGCCACCCCTACCTGCTGTGACTGATTGGCAGCCTGACCTTCAGCCCCGGGGGCCAATGTTCGATAGCCAACGCGCGCATACTGCTCGGAAAAGTTGGTGTATAACTGGCTGCGTTCATCAAAGAACGTGCGGTAAAACTCGGACGCCCGTCGAATCGCCTGGCCAAGGTTGTCGCAGGACACAATGCAATAACACATCATACGAAACGCGCCGGGAGCCACCAGCTCGCTGCCGGTCACACCAAAGGTCTCGTCCTGCAGTAAGTGCAATACATGCTGGTAAACCCGGGAATACTGCATAGCACTGATCTCGGCCTTATAGGCCGGATCATCGGGCTGCATGGGGTCAAACTCCAGGCCCGCATCACTGAGGATGTGGGAAAAGTCGTAGCCGCGCGTGTCCACCATTTTCAGAAGGGTAGTCACAAATCGGGTGGGCACCCTGTCGCTCATAGCCTGTTAGTACCGCCAGTTTCGGGAACGCCAATGGTAGCAAAAACCAGGGGCAGATAATGGTGTGCAAGCGCGTAAAAGACGGGCTTATACTATGACCAGCAATGGGGGTCATCATGGAAGAACGTTACACGATTGCTTTTGCCGGCGAGTGCCTGCCCGGCCATGCAGTGGAAACAGTGCGCCAGCGGCTTGGACAGTTGTTCAAGGCAGATGACGCCACACTGGATCGTCTATTCAGCGGCAAGCGCCAAACAGTAAAGCGAGACTGCGATAAGGCCACTGCCCTCAAATATAAACAGGCCATGGAACAAGCCGGTGCCAAACCGGTGATCAGCCGGGCAAGTTCACCCGATACTGTGGCGCCCCCGGCCAAAGCCGCTGAGCCGGCCAGAGAAATGACAGCCGCGGAGCGCATAGCCGCAGTGGCCGCCAGCAGCGATCAAACCAGTCCGTCTCCCGGCAACGGCGATCCGGCGCCCAGTACAACCGCGCCAAACACCAGTCACCTATCCATAGAGCCCGCCGGTGCGGACGTATTGAGGCCGGAAGAGCGAGACACGACGCCCCCTGCGTCAATAGATACCTCGGCACTGAGCGTCGATGACCAGGCGCAGAGACTATCCGAGCCTACCCCTACTCCGCCTGCTGCGCCCGCAACCGATCATTTGGACATGGGTGCTGTGGGTGAAGAGATACCGCGTCTGGCATCCGAGCCCCCGCCCCCGCCGCCGGACATCAGTGCCTTGGACATGAGTGAAGCAGATGATTTTAGCGATTGCGCATCGCTACCGGTTGCCGACATAGAACCTGATCTGTCGGGCATTAATCTCGCGCCTGAAGGCAGTTCCATACTGGATGACTCGGAGCGCAAAAAAGACGAGGCTCTTGCGCCGGATACCTCTCACTTGCGTCTGGACGACAGCTGAGGCAAATCAACCGTCACGCGAAGCCCCGGTGCATTATCGCCAAGGCTGAGCACCCCTCGATGGAAGGTCACAATTGCCTGTACCAGGCTCAACCCAAGCCCATGCCCCGGGTGCGTACCGCGACTGGATTCGATACGGAAGAAGCGGCGCAGCACATTACCGTGCTGGTCTGCCGGAATACCCGGCCCGGAATCACCCACAACAATGCGGGCTCCAAAGCCCACCAGTGCCGCTGCGCGTACAACTACCGAACCACCGTCAGGGGTGTACTTAATCGCGTTATCCACCAGGTTCAGAAACAACTGAAACAGCAGATCGCGGTCACCGGCGACCGCCGGACAGGCGTCCATTTGTAGGGTCAGTGCAACATCCCGCTCAGCCGCCAGAGGTTCATACAGCTCCACCACATCGGCCAACAATTGATCCAGTGGCACCTCCGCGCTACCCGAATAAAGGCCCCCGGTTTCCAAACTGGAGATGCGCAGCAGGGCGTTGAAGGTGCCCAGGATGTCGTCACACTCTGAAATAATGTCATTCAGCGCCAGGGCCGTGTCACCCTGCTCCGATGCACGCAATTGTTCCAGTTGATTGCGCATGCGCGTGAGGGGCGTGCGCAGGTCGTGGGCGATATTGTCTGAGACGGTCTTAACCCCGCGCAGCAAGCCCTCGGACTGTGCCAGAAGGCTGTTCATGATTTCCGCCAGCTCACGCACATAGCCCTTTTGTGCATCCACATTAATGCGCTGCTCAGGGCCTCCCTCAATAATCCCCGACAGTTCGCGATTCAAACGCTCCACGCGGCTCAGGGTCGATGTCGCACTGAGGAATCCCCCGACCATGCCCAGCACGATAGTGGCGATCATCGCGCGAAAGAGTGTACGGATAACCAGGCTGGCTTGTGCGGTGACATCGGCGTAATTGCGCGCGACGATGGCGGTGTAATCGCCGCCCAGATCCATAGGCCGCGCAAGAAAATCCACGTCTACCGTCTCGCCCCATTCCAACAGCGCCAACTGGAAACCCAGCCAGCCGCCGCGAAACTGTTCATAGCGTGGTACTTCATTGAGATCGCCGGCCACACGCTGTCCTGAGCCGTCTGTCACGAGATAGTAAAAACGACCACTGGCAGGCGCAGTGAGCTGATCGTTCACGTATTGCTCGACACCCGCGATTGATTGGCCAGCATAGATAACAGCCAGCGTCTCCTGCTCATCCAGAATGCTCTCGCTGAGCTCTGTGAAGAAGCCATAACTGATGTAGGCATACAGGGCAGCCAGCAGAAGAAACACGCTGGCACTGAGCACCACCACGTACTTGGCGATGTAACGAAAGGTCAGGCTGTTGATGACCGACCAGATAGTCACTGGGAAACGCTGTCCGTACTTGTACCGGGTTGCGCATCAACTGGCGCATCACCGAGGCGATAGCCAGCACCACGCACAGTTTCCAATAAGGGCTCCGGAAACCCCTTATCGATTTTTTGCCGCAATCTCGAGATATGCACATCGATAACGTTGGTCTGAGGATCGAAGTGGTATCCCCAAACATGCTCTAACAGCATCGCGCGTGTCACGATCTGCCCGGCATGACGCATCAGGTATTCAAGGAGCTTGAATTCCCGGGGCTGCACTGAAATGGGTTGACCTGCACGCGTGACTTCACGGCTGAGCAAATCAATACGCAGATCGGCAACAGTAAGCTCGGTTTGCGCAGCGGAAGACTCAGACGCGACCCGCCGGAAAAGCACGTCTAATCGCGCGAGCAGCTCATCAATGGAAAAGGGTTTGACGAGATAATCATCGGCGCCGCTTTGCAGCCCCTCCACCCTGTCACTGACCTCACCTAGAGCACTGAGCACCAACACTGGCGTTGTCAGCCCGGCATTGCGCAGGGTTGCCAGCAGAGTTAGACCGTCAGTACCGGGCAACATACGGTCCACAACGATGACATCGAAACTGTCGCTGCGCGCGGCTGCCAATCCCGAAACGCCGTCGACCTTCCAGGTACACTCATGGCCGGCCTGCTGCAGTTGTTCGACGATGAATCGCCCTACGGTCTCGTCGTCTTCAACAAGTAGTACGTGCATATCTCCTCCCCGCGACGCAATGTAGCACGCGCGGGTAAGCGGCCAAAGCGTGTTAAAATTCGGAAATGACCCAACATTCAGACGACCTCTCGCTACCCTCCCCTTCATTGCTGCGCCGACTGCTGGCGATGCTCTATGACACCTTCCTGGTGTTGCCACTGATCATGCTAAGCGCTGCGCTCACGCTGGGTGCCTATGTCTATGTGATGGAGCTGGGCGGCATGGAGGCAGATCCTGATGAGCTCCCGACGCTGCTGCGGCAATGCGTGATCATGCTGACCGTGATCACCTTCTTCGCCATTTTCTGGATGAAGAGCGGCCAAACGCTGGGTATGCAGGCCTGGCGCATCAAGGTTGTTGCGAATGACGGCTCCAAGCTGGGCATTTATCACTGCGTGGTTCGATGCCTCGGAGCGTTACTGTCTACCGCCTGCCTTGGCCTTGGCTACCTCTGGTGCCTGTGGGACAGCAATGGCAAGACATGGCACGACTACCTATCCCAGTCTCGACTCGTGCTGCTGCCCAAACGAGAGAAGTCCTGAGTCCTAGCGAGCCCGGCTCAATAATAATAGGCCCGCCAGTATGCAGACCGCGATCGGCGCAAGCGCCGCGTAAAGGGGGGAAAAGCCAAACACCAGACTGGAAGGCCCCAGCAGGTCCTGGCTGGTTCGAAAGACAATCCCCACAATGACCCCGGCAAAGATACGAAACCCCATGGTGCCATCTCGCAGGGGGCCAAACACAAACGAAATAGCGACCAACACCAGCCCTGCAACCGCCAGAGGCTGCAGCAGCTTGCGCCAGAAGGCCAATTCAAAATCGTCAGCCTCCAGACCCTGTTGCATCAGGTAACGGCCGTAACGATACAGGTCGTCCAGTGGCAGTTGGTCCGGTGACAACACTTCAAGCGCTAGAAGATCCGGTGTGATGCCCGTATCCCAGCGCAAGGTTGTGTGCTCGCTGACGCTGGTCGCCCAACGGGTGAAATCAGTTTTCACAGCCCGTTCGAGCACCCAGTGGTCGCGCTGAAAACTGGCGCGTTGTGCACTCAGGGACCACTCCATGCGCTGCTGCTCATCAAAGCGCACCAGCGTAATCCCATAGGCCACGCCATTAGGCTCCAGCGCATTCACGTGCAGAAAAGTGTCGCCCTCGCGAATCCATAGGCCGTGCTTCCCTGCGACACCCTCGCCGGGATTCAAGGCAATCGCTCTTCGGCTCTCGGCCAATTGTTGCGTCTTGGGTGCAATGTATTCGCCCAGCAAAATACCCGCTACGGCGACAACCAACGCGGGCTTCATCGTAATCCACACCAGCCGAGCGACAGAGACACCCGCCCCGCGCATCACCACCAGCTCGCTGGTCGTTGCCAGCTGGCCCAGCCCGATCAGGCAACCAATCAGCGCGGCGAAAGGAATGAACTCGTAGAAGCGGCCCGGCAGAGTCAAGACCACATAAGAAAGTGCGTTGAGAAAACTGTAGGACTCACTCACATCCTCGGCTTCGTTGAGAATGGCTGCGAACGCGTCCAGCCCAACAATAATTCCCAGCACCATAAGGATAGCGACCAGCACCGTTCGCCCAACATAGCGATCAAGCTGATTCACGTCGCAGCCTCCGATAATGCAGGCGATCTAACCAGGGACGCCCGTACAAAAGCCCCGCAGCGATCAAGGCGAACACCGCGTGAATGACCCACATATTGCTGGCGATACCGCCATCGCCATCTTCCATGCGCGTTCGCGCATTGGCCAGCAACATCAAGTAGCTGAGATAGATCAGAAAGGCGGGCGCCATCTTCACGTACCGTCCACGCCGATGATCGGTTTTGCTCAGACACAGAGCCATTATCGCGACGATAGGCACCATCAGTGGAATCGAAAGGCGCCAGGCCAATGCGGCGCGATCTTCTACAGCCTCTGAGTTCCAGAGTTCTGCCGTTGAGCGACCATCAACGGGCGCCTGGGTACGGATGCCACCCTCCGGCTCGGGAATCAGCTCACCAAATCGCTCGAAGCCAATCACTTCATACTCAAGGCCACCGGGGCGGCCGCGATACCGGTATCCATTGCGCAGCTCCAGATAACGCGCGCCTGTGCCATTGTCGAACACCACCTCGCCCTCTTCAGCCACCGTGACGGTTAACACCGCGTCGGCATCGTTATCCCCCGACTGTTGTGAAAGGAACACGTTATACATAACGCCAGCTTCATCAACAGATTCGGCGTAGGACACCAGCCCGCTGCCACGTCGGGTCTGGAAGCGCCCCGCCGCCAGAGAGTTAAGCCCTTGTGATGAGGCCGGGTCATCCAGTAGCGCGGTGGAACGCGCGGCCCCAAGCGGAGTGATCAACAGCGACAAGATAGCGACAACGACAGCGACCAGCACTGCAGGCACCAGGGTATAGCCGGCGAGCCGCTCAGGGCTCACACCGCACGATGTGAGCACAACCATCTCGCTCTCAACATACAACCTGCCATAGGCCATGAGGATGCCGATAAAGAGGCCCAACGGCAGAATCAGCTCAAGAAAACCGGGTAAGCGGTACATCATCACAGGCAACAGAATGTCACCGGCAAGGTCACCGACGGCAGCTTCCGCCAGGTACTTCACGAAACGCCCGGAAAAAATGATTACCAGTAGCACGAAGCTCACTGCCACCATGTGCGTCATCACATCACGTGTCAGGTAGCGAAGAATTCTCATGCAGGTCGGTTTCCGCCCAGGTTTCGCGTCTTGGAAGGTTTAGTTACGGTGACGCCCATCATACACTAGGCGCCTCAGATGACGTGAAGGTTTTACCATGAGCAAACTCACACTCAGCGCACGCAAAATTGACGACGCCGGCAAACAGCGCACCCAATGTGCAGTGCTACCCATTTTCGGTGATGGCAAGTTAGCTGGAGTCGCCAAAGACTTGGACAAAGCAAACGGTGGCAGTATCAGCCAACTGCTCTCACTGGGTGACTTCGCGGGCAAGGCCGGACAGAGCCACCTCTTACCCGGCACGGGTGCCGCGGCACGTCTACTGCTGATCGGCTGCGGCAAGCAGGCTGATATGGACAGTGGCGCCGGGCGCGCTTTCGGCGAGCATGTCGCAAAGGCCCTGGCCGGTCTAAAAGCAAAAGACGCGGTACTGTTCCTTGACGACATGAAAGACAGCGATGCGCTGTGCGAGCTGCTGCCCTATGCGGCTCGCCTGGTGACCACAGCGCGCTATCGTTACAACGAAACCCTGAGCAAGCCCAAGCCGGCGGCACAGTTGGGCAAGCTGGTTGTCAGTATCGGCAATGGTCTGTCTACCCGCGATGCCAACCGTCTGCTCAGCCAGGGCCAACAGACTGGCGATGGTGTGAACGTGGCCCGCGAGCTGGCCAATCTACCGGGGAATATCTGTACACCGAACTACCTGGCTAAAGAAGCCCGCAAGCTGGGCCGTAAACACGGCAAGCTAACCACCAAGATTCTCGATGAGAAAAAGATGCGTGAGCTCGGCATGGGCTCGCTGCTCTCGGTATCCGCCGGCAGCGACGAGCCCGCGCGCTTCATCATCATGGAATACAAGGGCGGCAAGGCAAAAGCGCAGCCCTATGTGCTGGTTGGCAAGGGCATCACCTTCGATACGGGCGGCATCTCGCTGAAGCCCGGCGCAAAGATGGATGAAATGAAGTTTGATATGGGTGGCGCAGCCAGCGTGTTTGGCACCATGTCCGCCCTGTGCGAGCTGGAGTTGCCCATCAATGTCGTGGGCATTGTCGCTGCCGCAGAGAATATGCCCAGCGGTCGCGCGACCAAGCCCGGCGACGTAGTGACCAGCATGTCAGGTCGCACCATTGAAATCCTCAACACGGATGCCGAAGGCCGCCTGGTATTGTGCGACGCCCTCACCTACGCAGAGCGCTACAAACCCGCCGCAGTGATCGATATCGCCACACTCACCGGTGCCTGCGTGGTGGCATTGGGGCACCACGCCTCCGGATTGTATGCCAACAAAGACTCCCTCGCGGACGAACTGCTGGCTGCAGGCACCCAGAGCCATGACCGTGCCTGGCGTATGCCCCTGTGGGACGACTACCAGAAACAGCTCAATACCAATTTTGCCGACGTGGCCAATATTGGTGGCCCCGGGGGCGGCAGCATTACCGCCGCCTGTTTCCTGGCGCGTTTCGCAGAGAAATACGACTGGGCACACCTGGATATCGCAGGCTCTGCATGGACCAGCGCACCCAAAGGCGCCACCGGCCGGCCCGTCGCCATGCTGACCCGCTACCTGCAGGATCGCGCAGGTCAGTGACCCGCGTTGGCTTTTACGTGGTTGCAGCCGCTGGGGACACCCAGCGGCTATCCGTGGCCGCAAGGCTGGCCGATAAAGCCTTTCAGCACGGCCACCGTATCTTTATCAACGCAGCCGATGAGGCTCAAGCCAAAGCGCTGGATGAGTTGCTCTGGTCATTTCGCCCAGCCAGCTTTCTACCCCATGGCTTGCTCGGCAGTGGCGATGAACAGCGCATAGCCATTGGCTGGGGGCAGGAACCTGGCGACCACGATGACCTGTTGATCAATCTACAGCTCAGCGTGCCCGCGTTCTTTGCACGCTTTCACCGCGTGGCCGAGGTGGTCACTCAGGATGACGGCAGTTTGCAGGCACTGCGCGCCTCTTGGACCTTCTATAAAGAGCGCGGTTATCAATTGGAAAAGCACGACCTCTGAGGCGTATAATCGCGCCCCCTCAAACACCACGCCAAACCCCGTCAGGCCCCGCCCGTTATGGACAAGACTTTCCAACCCGCCGATATCGAAACCCGCTGGTATACCACCTGGGAAAATGCCGGTTACTTCGCCCCCAGCGGCGAAGGTTCGCCCTACAGCATCATGATTCCGCCGCCGAATGTCACCGGCAGCCTGCACATGGGGCACGGCTTCCAGGAAGCCATCATGGATGCGCTGATTCGGTACCACCGCATGGCAGGGTGTAACACCCTCTGGCAAGTCGGTACAGACCACGCGGGCATCGCTACCCAGATGGTGGTTGAGCGTCAGCTGGAAGCACGGGGCACTAACCGGCATGAACTTGGCCGAGATGCCTTCATCGACAAGGTGTGGGAGTGGAAAGAAGAATCCGGCGGCACGATTACGCGGCAGCTGAGAAGGCTGGGTTCCTCCCTGGATTGGTCGCGAGAGCGCTTTACCATGGACCCGGGCATGTCAGCGGCGGTTCAGGAGGTGTTTATTCGCCTGTATCGCGAGAAGCTTATTTACCGGGGACAGCGGCTGGTTAACTGGGACCCCGCCCTGCACACGGCAGTGTCCGATCTGGAGGTTATCTCCGAGGAAGAGAAGGGCCACTTGTGGCACTTCCGTTACCCGCTGACCAGCGGCGACGGCCATCTGACCGTTGCCACAACACGCCCGGAGACCATGCTGGGGGATACTGCAGTTGCCGTGCATCCCGAAGATGAGCGTTATGCCCACCTGGTTGGGCAGACCATTACGCTGCCGCTGACCGGTCGCGAAATACCGGTGATTGCCGATGACTATGTAGACCGGGAATTCGGCACGGGCTGCGTCAAGATAACCCCTGCGCACGATTTCAATGATTATGAAATGGGCCGCCGCCACGATCTGCCCTTGATCAATATTCTTGACGATGATGCCGCCATCAATGAACAGGCGCCCGAAGCCTATCGCGGCATGGATCGTTTTGATGCACGCAAGCAGATCGTCGCTGACCTTGATGGGCTGGGCCTGCTGGAGAAGGTGGATGACCACACCCTGAAAGTTCCCCGGGGTGACCGTTCCGGTGTGGTGATTGAGCCGTATCTCACTGATCAGTGGTATGTGGATGCCAGGACGTTGGCAAAACCTGCCATCGCGGCTGTCGAGAATGGCGACATCCAGTTCGTACCCAAGCAATGGGAGAACACCTATTTCGCCTGGATGCGGGATATTCAAGACTGGTGTATCAGCAGGCAGCTCTGGTGGGGACACCGTATCCCCGCCTGGTATGACGAAGCCGGTAACGTCTACGTCGGCAACGATGAAGCCAGCGTACGCAGCGAAAACAACCTGGACGCCTCCGTTGTTCTGACGCAGGACGAGGACGTACTGGACACCTGGTTCTCCTCCGCCCTTTGGACATTCTCCACGCTGGGCTGGCCCGAAGAGACTAATGACCT
>SPKZ01016266.1_pt1 | contig 20697 bp, 18 predicted proteins | sample 2456571 | NCBI WGS metagenome assembly SPKZ01 (sample SAMN11192286, study PRJNA482655) | marine metagenome | biome: ENVO:00000447; feature: ENVO:00000244|ENVO:00000211|ENVO:00000569|ENVO:00002023; material: ENVO:00002151; isolation source: ocean water from marine abyssalpelagic zone ... | reverse complement strand
TATTTAATGACCTATTTAATGACCTATTTAATGACCTATTTAATGACCTATTTAATGATATTTAGTTATCTATTAGGGAGTAATTTAATTTCTTGCTCAAAGTAAGGGAATATGCGAATATTGCCCTCCTTTTTGAAGAGGGGTGGTAGAAGAGTAATAAAGATAATTAATCGCTGTTTTATTACTGAGTATAAATACTTTATAACAATGTCTAATTTAGTTAATTATCGGTCTTGGGGTACTGCAACCCTAGGGCGGTAGCGTGTTTTTTTCCCATCATCGCGGTATAATTCCGCTTTATTTAAAATAAAAATTGGATCATATGAAGCATTATAAAAAATTACTGCTAGCTATTGCTTTACCTGTAATTTTAGCCGGTTGCACTATACCTGGCTCTTATCTAAATGTAGCTGATAAGCAGGCATCTGCAAGTACCAATGATGATAGCTCAAAAACAACGAATATTTTAGACCTTGTTAATCTTTATCCATTAACAGCTGATAAAATGGCTGTTTATAAAACACCCCGTTTAAGTGCGAAGGTTAATCCTGAGCTAGATATGAAATTAGCCGCCTATGAATACCGTGTCGGTGCGGGTGATATTTTAAATGTAACGATTTGGGACCACCCAGAATTAACGATACCAGCAGGCTCTTACCGTAGTTCAAGTGAGTCGGGTAACTGGGTACATGCAGATGGCACTATTTTCTATCCTTATATAGGCTTTGTTCCTGTTGCGGATAAAACAGTGACTGAGATCCGCGCGATGATGACGGAAAAATTAGCCAAATTTATTGAAAGCCCACAGGTCGATGTTAACGTTGCGGCATTTCGTTCTAAAAAAACCTATATTACCGGTGAAGTGAACAAACCAGGTCAGCAATTTATTAGCAATGTGCCGTTAACCTTATTAGACGCGGTCAATCGCGCAGGCGGCTTAGCAATTGATGCAGATTGGCGAAATGTCACATTAACCCGTCAAGGTGTTGAGCAGAAACTGTCTTTACATGCCTTAATGCAACGCGGTGATTTAACCCAAAACCGTTTATTACTCGCTGGTGATATCGTTCACGTACCACGTAATGATGCACAAAAAGTATTTGTTATGGGCGAAGTGAATGAACCTAAATTATTGAAAATTGACCGTGCAGGCATGAGCTTGACTGAAGCGTTAAGTAATGTCGGCGGTATTAATCAACTGGCTGCAGATGCGACTGGTATCTTTGTAGTACGTGCGAATCGTAGTAGTAACGCAGAAACTGACAACAATATTATTGCGGACATTTACCAATTAGACATAACGAATGCAGCCGCGCTGGTGATTGGTACTGAATTTGAATTAAAACCTTATGATATTGTTTATGTAACGGCTGCACCGATTACCCGTTGGAATCGTGTGATTGGTCAGATATTACCAACGGTATCAGGCTTTAATGACCTGACTGAAGGTGTTACTCGAATAAGAGGTTGGTAACGAGTATGTTTAATAATATTTTGGTGGTGTGCGTGGGCAATATTTGCCGCTCACCATCAGGTGAGTATTTACTTAAGTCGTTATTACCGAATAAAAATATTGCATCGGCAGGCGTTGGTGCACTTGTCGGTAAGCCTGCAGATAAGCTGGCTTGTCAGGTTGCAGAAGAACACGGTATCAGCTTAGCGGGTCATCAAGGCCGTCAACTCACCTCGATATTATGTCGTGAGTTTGATTTGATCTTAGTGATGGAACAACGCCATATCAATGCGGTGACCAATATTGCCCCTGAAGCGCGTGGTAAAACCATGTTATTTAGTCAATGGTTGCAAAAACAAGATATTCCAGATCCATATCGTCAGAGTAAAGAAGCCTTTGATCATGCTTATAAATTGATTGAAGCATCGGCCAATGCTTGGGCAACGAAATTAACTTAATAGGCTAAAGCCAGTTAATTACTTAATTCAAACCGCTTCGCTATTTATCGCTTAAATTTAAAAATTGGAATTTGATTACTATTATGAGCAGCATTACACTCAATCAAAAAAATCAAGCGCAGCAATCGTCATCACAAAGTTCACACAGTAGTGATGCAGATGAGATCAACTTAGGTAAATTATTCAGCATATTACTCGATGCGCGTTGGAGTATTATTGCGGTTACGTTTATTTTTACTGTATTTGGTGTTAGCTATGCATTATTAGCGACACCTGTGTATAAAGCTGACGCATTAATCCAAGTTGAACAAAAAAGCGGTGGCATGTCTGCCCTTGTTGGTGACATGGGCGATTTATTTTCAAGTGAATCTTCTGCGACGACCGAAGTTGAGATCATTAAGTCGCGTATGATCTTAAGCCAAACGGTTGAAAAACTTAATTTAACCACACTTTCTACACCTAGCTACTTACCTTATATAGGCAAAGGGCTAGCACGTATGAGTGGCCAACAGAATGACATTATGATCAGTCGTTTTGACATTCCACGTTATGCAGAAGCGGCATTTAGCCTGATCATTGATGATGCCAGTAAAGGTGCTTATACATTATATTATGGTGACGGACGTAAGGTGTTATCCGGTGTGGTGGGGGAGTTAGCGCAGAACAATGGTTATCGTTTATTTGTGCAAGCGTTAGTGGGTAAAAATGCGGATGAATTTTCAATCGCTAAACGTTCTCAACTGGATGCTATTCAATGGCTACAACAGAATTTATCGGTGAGTGAACGTGGTAAACAAACTGGTATTTTACAGTTAACATTCAGTGGTGAAGATAAAGTCTTAATCAAAGATATTCTGAATGATGTAAGTCAAAATTATTTCTTGCAAAATGTTAAACGTAATTCGGCCGAAGCAGAAAAAAGCTTGGCATTTTTACAAGATCATTTACCAAACATTAAAATAGAGTTAACCGCGGCTGAAGATAGGCTTAATCGTTTTCGCCAAGACAATGAATCAATCGATTTAGGTTTAGAAGCTGCATCAACGTTAAAAGTAATGGTGGCGTTAGAATCGAAGTTAAACGAGTTAACGTTTAAAGAAAGTGAAATTAGCCAACGTTTCACCAAAGACCACCCCGCTTATAAGTCGCTATTAGATAAACGTGACGTATTATTAGCGAAACAACATGAGCTGAATGCACAAGTGCAAAAATTACCCAAAACTCAGCGCGACGTATTACGCATGAAGCGTGATGTTGAAGTAAACCAGCAGATTTATATTCAGCTTTTAAATAAAGTACAAGAACTGAATATTTTGAAAGCGGGTACGGTTGGTAATGTACGTATTCTTGATACTGCCCAAGCTTATAGCAAAGCAGTGAAACCAAAAAAATCACTGATTGTGGTATTAGCAACCTTATTGGGTGGTATGTTAGCTGTGGCCGTTGTGTTTGTTCGTGCAGCGTTGCATAAAGGCATTGAAAACCCAGATGAAGTTGAAGCGTTAGGTTTACCTGTTTATGCCAGCATCCCAATGTCAGATTGGCAGGCGGAAATGGACGTTAAGCTTAAACACAATAAGCGTAAAAAGAACTTTGAATTACATGAAACCTTGTTAGCAGAATCGAATCCTGCGGATTTATCCATTGAAGCATTACGTGGCCTGCGTACCAGCATGCATTTTGCGATGATGGAAGCGAAGAACAACGTCGTGATGATTTCGGGTCCTGCGCCAGGCATTGGTAAATCGTTTGTATCGGTTAACTTTGCGGCTGTGATTGCCAAAACTGGACAAAAAGTATTACTGGTCGATGGTGATATGCGTAAAGGTTATTTACAACGTCACTTCAACCTTGACTGGGATAACGGTTTATCAGAAATGCTGTCGGGTAAATTAGACACTAAAGACATCATTAAAGCATCAGGGATTGAAAACCTAGATATTATTACTCGCGGTCAAATACCGCCAAACCCGTCTGAATTATTAATGCACCCCCGCTTTAGCGATTTTATAACATGGGCGTCGAGTGAATATGACTTAGTACTAATTGATACACCACCGGTACTGGCGGTAACTGATCCAAGCATCGTAGGTGCGTTAGCGGGCACAACCCTAATGGTAGGTCGTTTTGGTCAGAATACGGTGAAAGAAATTGAAGTTGCACGTCATCGCTTTGAAATAGCAGGGATTGAAGTGAAAGGTTTTATTCTGAATGCAGTTGAGAAGAAGGCGAGTGCGTCTTATGGGTATGGTTATTATAACTATAGCTATGAGAGTGATAAGGCGTAACCTATTGGGGCCTGTTGAGTAAAACATAACAAATCAAACTATTACAAATAGTTAATAAAAGCTATCTGTCTCATTATGAATGTAATTTGTCTCTGCATTACATTTTATTCTGAGGCATTAAACTGAATATATTCAAATTTAAAAAACTATTTATAAATCAGAATCAGGAATATAGAATGGAATTTTCATTAGGAAAAATTAAAATTGGTATTATTGGACTTGGTTATGTGGGGCTTCCATTAGCTGCAGAATTTGGTAAAAAATTTAATACTGTTGGTTTTGATATTAACGTAAAGCGTATTGGTGAGTTACAAACTGGTCATGACGCGACACTTGAATGTTCGTCAGAAGAACTTCTTGAATCAAAATATTTAACATATACGGCAAATGTTGAAGAATTAAAAGCGTGTAATGTTTATATTGTTACTGTTCCAACACCGATTAATGCGCATAAACAACCTGACTTAACACCTCTGGTTAAAGCTTCTGAAATGCTAGGTACCGTGATCTCTAAAGATGATATCGTTATTTATGAGTCAACTGTCTACCCTGGCGCAACAGAAGAAGAATGTATTCCTGTATTAGAACAAGTGTCTGGTATGGTATTTAATCAAGATTTTTATGCAGGTTATAGTCCTGAACGTATCAATCCTGGTGATAAAGAACACCGAGTAACAACAATCAAAAAAGTAACATCTGGTTCAACCCCTGAAATAGCTGAATTTGTCGATTCCATTTATCGTGCAATCATTGTTGCTGGAACACATAAAGCGTCTTCTATCAAAGTCGCTGAAGCTGCAAAAGTAATTGAAAATACACAGCGTGATTTGAATATTGCTTTGATCAATGAATTAGCGATTATCTTTAATAAACTTGATATTGACACTGAAGAAGTACTAAAAGCTGCTGGAACTAAATGGAATTTCTTACCATTCCGTCCTGGCCTCGTTGGTGGGCATTGTATTGGTGTTGATCCGTATTATTTAACACATAAAGCAGAAACGATTGGTTACCATCCAGAGGTAATACTAGCGGGTCGTCGTATTAATGACGGCATGAGTCGTTATGTAGCGACACAGTTAGTTAAGGCTATGTTAAAAAAACGCATTCACGTTGAAGGTGCAAGTGTATTAATCATGGGCTTGACGTTTAAAGAGAACTGTCCAGATCTACGCAATACCAAAGTAGTGGATATTATTACTGAGTTAGAAGAATACAATATTAAAGTTGATATCTATGATCCATGGGTAAGCGCAGAAGGTGCTAAAAAAGAGTACGGTATTGATGTACTAACCCAGAAACCTGTTAGTCAGTATGATGGTATTATAATGGCTGTTGCACACGACGAATTTAAATCCATGCCAACAACTGAATTAAAAGCACTGGGTAAGCCTGAATCCATCATTTATGACTTGAAATATATTCTCGATATTACTGTTGCAGATATTCGCCTTTAATATAAAAATTTAGGTGTTCCAAGGTGTATTCTCCTTGTCACAGCTTCTAAGATTACTGTTTAGGAATAACAATGACTAAATACGAACAAATTCAACAAGAATTACTTACTACACCAAAAGTTTGGTTAGTTACAGGTGTTGCCGGATTTATTGGCTCGAACCTACTTGAAAAACTATTAAAATTAAATCAAAAAGTGGTAGGTTTAGATAATTTTGCGACAGGGCATCAGCATAACTTAGATGAAGTTCAAAGTTTAGTAACTGAAGTACAATGGCTAAACTTTACTTTCATCAAAGGTGATATTCGTAATTATACAGATTGTGAAAAGGCTGTTGTTGGTGTTGATTATGTATTACACCAAGCTGCGTTAGGTTCTGTACCGCGCTCTATAGCAGACCCATTGACCACGAATGCTGCGAACATCACTGGTTTCATTAATATGTTGCAAGCTGCGAAAGAAACTCAGGTAAAGAGTTTCACCTATGCAGCGAGTAGTTCAACTTATGGTGATCATCCCGCTTTACCAAAAATTGAAGAAAATATTGGTAATCCACTTTCACCTTATGCTGTTACTAAATATGTGAATGAACTTTATGCTGGCGTTTATGCTCGTACCTATGGTTTTAAAACTATTGGACTGCGTTATTTTAATGTATTTGGTCAACGTCAAGATCCAAACGGTGCCTATGCGGCCGTTATTCCTAAGTGGACGGCTTCCATGATTAATCAGGAAGAGGTGTTTATCAATGGTGATGGTGAAACTAGCCGGGACTTTTGCTACATAGATAACGTAGTTCAAATGAATATTCTTGCTGCTACGGCTGATGATAAAGCGAAAGATCAGGTTTACAATGTTGCAGTAGGGGACCGAACAACTTTAAATGAGCTTTTTTTAAGTATAAAAATCGCACTAAATGAATTAGGTATTGCAGCAACAGATAACGTCTCTTATCGAGAATTTAGAGCTGGGGACGTTCGGCATTCACAGGCCGATATTGGTAAAGCTAAACATTATCTTAATTATGAACCGCAGTATCGTATACGTAATGGTATTGCTATAGCGATGAGTTGGTATGCTGATAGTATTGGGAGGAAGTGTTGAATATTAATAAGTTATACTCATTGATAAGTAGAAAAAAAACATTTAATGTTAATTTGAATGAAAATATTCGGAATGAACAAATTGACAGGATAAATGAGATAGTGGATGTTGCATGCAATCATTCTGAATTTTATAAAGTGCTTTATCAAAAGTCTGGTATTACATTCCCTCTTAAAATAGATAAATTATCAGATCTTAAAGCGTTACCTATCGTTAAAAAGGATGTATTTAGGACTGCGCTTAATTCAGATACATTAAGAACTCGGATGTTTAAAAATGAAGATATTTTTTCTTCATCGACAACGGGATCAACTGGCCAGCCAATGACAATGCATTTTGATACCGAATGCATTAAAAAGCGTAAAGAAATTTTATCGTTGTTATCAACAATTACAGGTATGGGATATGATAAAAAAGTATGTCGTATTTGGAGACAAAAATCCCTTTCAAAAAAAGAGGAATGGTATCAAAAATTGGGGGGCTTGCTACAGATTTCTGTCGGTGATGTGAACTCTCCAGAATCAACATCTATTGATAAAGCTAGGTTGAATCAAATTGTAAATAGTATTTCAAGCTATGAGCCTGAAACAATACGTGGTTACGTAAGTGCTCTTTATACGATTATGACTGAAATGCAATTTCAGGGTATTGAAATGGATTCACTTGAATCCGTTATAACTTCTGCGGAATATTTACCTGAAAAAATTTGGTGTGATTTTGAACAATATTTTAATTGTAAGGTCTTTAATCTATATGGTGGAACCGAGGCTCCTGCAATAGCACTGAACTTCGAACATAGTAGAAACTTAAGCATTTTTGAAGAATTGTACTTTATTGAAGTTTTAGATGACGAAGGAAATGATTGTAAACCTGGTGAGCCTGGTTTTATTACAATTACAGATCTTTACTCGAAAGAAGTTCCTTTAATTAGGTATCAAATCGGAGATATAGCGACTGTGGATAGCCATTTTTTTGAGTTGAATTCAAAAAGGCGCTATTTTAAAGCAGTGGAAGGAAGAACAAATGATATATTCCGCCTTTCTGATGGTTCACTAATATTTTCTCATTTATGGCATATACATTTGAGAGACTATGAATGGCTTACTATGTTCAAAGTTGAACAATTAGCATTAGATGAGATTTTAATATCACTAGCGTGTAATAAAAATGATTTCTCGTCAAATATTAAGAAAATGAAAGTTGATATTGAGAGTAAGTATCCAAGTGTTAACTTCACTTGGAAACAGGTCGAACATATTCCTTCAGGGAAAGGTAATAAAGTAAGAAATATTGTTTCGTATGTAGATAACAAATTTAACATGGTAAATAAATAATGAATTTCGTAAATAAATACGTTAAAAGAACAGAGCCATATCCAATTGTAAGCCACGAAGCATGGGAAGATGAAAGTGGTGATGTCCTTAAAATGGATTGGAATGAGGCAACTATTCCACCAAGTCCAAAGGTGGCTGAAGCGTTAATTGATGCAATAAAGGTTGGTAAACTGAATTGGTATCCGGATACATGTAATAATAAACTAAAGGAAGTAATTGCTCAGTATTCCAACGTAGACAAAGGTAATGTAGAGTACTTTGCAAGCTCCGATGTGATCCACGAAATTATTGCGAGAACATTTGTTGAAGCGGGTGATTTAATCACAATTGTAGGGCCTACTTATGATAATTTTAGATCAACAATCGAAGCTGCAGGTGGATTGACAAATTTTTTCTATTTGAACGAATCGTTTGAATTGGAAAGTGAAAAATTTAAAGATTTTTTATTGGTTTACGAACCAAAGCTAGTTTATATTTGTAATCCTAATAACCCTACGGGAACGCTACATTCACTTGATGCCCTTGAAGATATTATATCTGTAAATCAAAATAGTTTGTTTTTAATTGACGAAGCATATTTTGAATTTTCTGGAGTTAGCGCGGTAACGCTGGCGGTAACATTTAAGAATGTGATTGTTACTCGGACGCTATCTAAGGCATTTGGCTTAGCATCAATTCGATTTGGTTATTTGATTACATCACATAATAATATTAACTATATTCAGCGTGTTAGAAATCCAAAAAATGTACCAATGTTGACTCAAGTTGCGGCTGAAGCTGCATTTAGTGATATCGAGTACATGGAGCAGTTTGTTGATGACGTTAGATTAGCAAAACAATATTTTATTGATGAAATGGAAATGATAAATAAGGATAATAAATTTGTCTTGTTTAATAGCAAAGGTAATTTCGTATTAATTAAATTTGATCAATCATTAAAAAATGATATTTTGAGCGAATTGAAAAAAAATAAGATTTACGTACGCTCGTATTCACATGTGATTGGTATGGAAGATTTTATTCGATTTACTATCGGTAAACGGGAACAGATGGAAAGAGTTTTTAACGAAATAAAACGGGTATTGATTGCGCATCAGGGTATTTAGTAATTGGAGCATACACGAATTACTTTAATTGATAAGAATGATATTTTTGAGGAGGGAGTTTTGAAGGTTGCTATATTTGATTTTTGTGACACTTTAGTTTCATTTCAAACCGCAGATGAATTTATTAAATTTTGTGCTATAAAAAGGAATAAAATTAAATTTCATTCCTTTGAAACGGTAAGGTATATTCTAAGAAAGTTGAGAATTCTTCGCGGACCGGCAAACAAAAAATTTTTGTTAAGATATATTAAAGGTTTGAAAGAAGAAGAAATAGAATTATTGGCAAAAGAGTATTTTGAAAATAAAATCAAGCATGAATTAATTGAAAGTACTTTGGAATGTCTAAGGAAATTAAAATCTTGTGGATATAAAACGATAATTATATCCGGTGGATATGAATGTTATATTAAAAAATTTGCAGAAGAATTTGATTGTGATGAAGTTATTGCGACCGAAATTGAAATAGTTGACGGTATAGTTACCGGTAAAATTGCTGGACTAGACTGCATGGGGGTAAACAAAATATACAAACTAAATGAAGTAATAGATATACAAAAAATTCACTATGATGAAAGTTATACATTTTCTGACCATGATAGTGATATCTATATTTTTAGCCTTGTTAAAAATAGGTTTGTTATAAGACGGCAAGGTTACGATCAAAGTTGGGCTCATTTACTAGGTTGCAAATTTTTAGATGAAAATACTATTAATTAATAGAATGCTAGGAATAAAAATTGGTGGAGGTGAAAACTTTGATATCAACTTCGTAAATGAGATGACAATATTGGGACATCAAGTTACTCCTATTGCTGGTAAATGCTTATTTAAAAACAAAGAAGTAAATCAAAGAGTTCAGGAACTAGGGGCTATTTATATCCGCTCACCGTATTTTAGGGGAATAAGCTATTATCTAGAAGCAAAGGGTAATATTTTCAAAAAATTAGCGATGTTATTTTCATATCTAGATCTGACTATTTTTCAGCTAGTTTGTTTTATAAAAATAATGAGTAGCCGTAACTGTAAAGCAGATGTATATCATTGTTCTGGTTTACCTATCTTGTCATTTATCCTTAGATTGCAAGGTTATAAAACTGTCATTAGATGGCCAGGGCCGTTTCCATCTATTTTCAATAATATGGCGAATAAGGCAAGTGTTAATATAGCTGATGGTGATGCGTATATTAGATTAAAAGAAAGAGGCATACACAACCTTTCGTACTTAGGTAAAGCTATTGATGTATCTAGCTATGTGCCGATTGATAAGCCACATGACAAAGAAATTAATTTATTATTTGTTGGTCGTATCGTACCGATCAAAAATTTAGATATGTTGTTCAAAGCGATCAATGAAATTAGATCCGCGTCATTTAAGTTAACTATTGTTGGTGATTATAAAACTAGTGAAGGCTCTCGAGTACGTAAGTTGGTTAATAAACTCAAATTAGAAAACAAAATAATTTTTGTTGGAGAGAAAACTGGTACAGAACTGATTGCATGTTATCAAAAAGCAGATTTTTTTGTTATATCATCATTTTATGATAACTCACCCACTGTTGTGCTAGAAGCGATGGCTTGTGGTTTACCTGTTATAGGTACCTCTGTTGGTGGTATTCCACTTCAAGTAACCGAAGGTGTGAATGGTTCGCTGGTTGAAGGTAATAATCATAAAGCTCTAGCAGCTGTATTATTAAAGTATATTGAGTCACCAAAAATGATTCGAGAGCAAGGGGTAAATGCAAGAGAGACAATTCTTAGAAATAATAGCCTAGAAAAAGTGTATTTAAAGTATATTGAATTGGTAAATAGAGATGATTAAATTACTACGAAAGTCGATAGATAAAATAAAAAATAGCTCAGATAATTACTATGAAAAGAAATATCAAGAAAGCCAATGGAATGGAATGGCTGAAATAAAAAGTGCAAAGCTCATTGCTATAAATGATCTATTACTTTACGCTCGGGATAACTTTGCATCATATAACGACTTGTTTAAACTTAGTAATATTAAGTTGCCAATTAGAGATTTGTCTGAATTAGATCAAATACCTTCGGTTGATAAATCCTTTATTAAGAATTTAGTCTCTGAATACAAAAATAGTGATTTGGAGTCAAAAAATGACATTTGGCACTCAACGACCGGTTCTACTGGTATGCCACTTAAATTTCCTTGTAGTCAAGAATCAGAACATATCAAAAATGGATTTAGGAGGCGCTTATACCGCTGGTATGGATTGGAGTCTGGTGATACTTGGGTGAAGCTTTGGCGAGGTGATATACATTTGTCATTAAAGTCTAAAGTTAAGCAGTTTTTAACTGGTCGCCATACTATCTCTATTTATGATCCAAAGAACCCTTTAGATTCGGCATTAGATAACGTTAGGATTAGCGATATCATAAATCAGTTAAATAAGCTTAAGCCTGTTGTAATCGACGGATTTGTTAGTGCCCTTACCGTTATATCCAAGCACATACTTGAGCATAACGTAGAATTATCTTTTAAACCCCATTCAATTGTAACGGGCGCGGAAAAATTATCTGATGAAGATAGAACTATAATTTCAACAGCTTTTTGTTGTAGGGTATTCAATCGCTATGGTGGAACAGAAGGCTCTGTTATTGCTCATGAATGTGCACACCAAGCAAATTCAACACATTTACTGCATGTACAAGAAGAGCGGATTCATTTAGATTATGAACTTGATGAAACTAGTGATAAGTATGCAATTATTTTAACTGATTTATTGAGTAGACCTATTCCATTTATTAAATATGATATTGGCGATCTGGTTGAAAAAACGGATGAACTACCGTGTGCCTGTGGTCGTATAGGTCTTACGTTGATTAAGAATATTGACGGCCGAACAAATGATTTTTTCTATGATATTAATAGAAAAAAAATCACATCACATATTATTCAGAATTATATTAAGAAAATCGATGGTATTATTAAATATCAGGCTGTACAAGATGTTGATTATAGTATTGTTATAAACATCGTTGGCAGTGAAGAATTTAATACTGAAAATATGCTTTTTTGTATCCAAAAACTAGAAAATATTTTTGGAGTTGATAACATCGATGTGCGGATAGTTAACTCTATTGAAGCAGATGCTGGTGGTAAATTTAGACAGCACATTTGTAAGGTTAATCAATGAAATACATAATTAGAGATGATGATACAAGCTACTGGACAACTGCCGACGAACTTGAAGACAAATATGGTGATTTGTTTAAATGTGGGTTAAAAATTTCTCTTGCTGTCATACCATTTTCAGTTAGATCACATAATTTTGGTAACGAATCTTTATTCTACCAAGAAATTAATGGTCGTGATATTTCTGAAAATAGAGATATTTGTATCTATATAAAGGAAAAAATAAAAACGGGTAATATTGAAATTATGCTCCATGGTTATAGCCATCAATATTATTTAAATAATAATGATGAAATGCTACCTGCAACCTTAGAAAACATTTCAAAAATAAAAGATAATAATGGAATTCCATCATTTATTGGAGAGTTTGGATATAATAATGCTGCACATGGGTCTTTAATGAGAGATGGTCGTGCGCATCTAGAAAATATTTTTAATACCTCTGTCAAAGTATTCGTGCCACCGAGTAATCAAGTTTCACAGACATGCGCTTCGGCTCTTGATCTTAACAAATTAAATCTGTCTGGTATTGTGACTAAAAATTTAAATAGAAATTTGTCTATGAAGACTATCATATCTTATTATAAAAGGATTTATTACAAGTTGGTTCATTCGAAAAACTATGCATTGCCATTGTCTTACAAAAACCATAAAGAGCTTTCAGCATTATCTGTTACGCCTATTTCTGGTTTTGACAGACTTGGGTCTATTCTTGAATTATCGATTGAGGCTCACGAACCAATTCAATTAGCTACGCATTATTGGGAACTTGATGAAGATCTTAAAGCTGAACTTTGTAAAATGATTTCATTGTTTCAAGCGCATGGTTACTCATCTGCACTTATATCTGAGATTATGGATGCTAACTAATTTTATTTATATACTTAGATCAAAAGCGCTCATTTCTGTTATTGCAATCTTGTATACCGCTTTACTTGTTCGGTTACTTACCTCGCAACAATTTGCAATTGTCGCATTGTTTGAAATGTTATTGCTACTAACTAATACTATCTCAAGTTTTGGTTTAGAGGCCTTGTTAATTAAGCGATTGCCTGCGCTCGTTGAGCAACGGAAGAACAAGACTGTCCTAAAGTTAGGTGGTGTTGTTATACAACAAAGAGTCGTGTTATCAGGTTTGTTTTTATTACTAATATATATAATTAGTGAACCATTTTTCGTTAAATTTGATATGAGCAATGGTCAGTTCCATATCTTTATTTTTTCTATCTGGTGTTTAACATTAGTTAATAGCTTATCTATTTATTTTCAAGCTACTTTGCAAGTTAAATTAATTTCATCGATTGAAATTATTTATAATTTTCTATCAAAAATTATCATTTTAATAATGCTTTATATTTACGGTTTTGATGGTTTATTATTTGGATTATCATCATCGTCCCTATTATATTTTCTTATATTATATAAAAAATCAAAACTATCAGTGCGAGAGCCATTTAGTTTGAAGAAGCGAAAGGTATTGCTACACTACTCAATACCATTGTATTTATCTGGGCTAACACGATTTTTTATACTTCAAGGCGATCAGTTAATTATTGCTTCATTCTTTTCGTCTCACACGATGGCTGTTTATGCGCTATCAAAAAAAATGATAGGTTACTTGAAAGTCATAATTGATTCATTATCAACACCATTTATCCTTCAATTAAACCAGTGTTCTAATCAAAAAGAACTACAAGGTAAATATTGCGATAAAGGTTTCCAGAGTTATATATATATCCTTCTACCTCTTTTAATTGGGTTGTCTATTAATTCAGAGTTAGCGATTAACTTGATGGGCGGAGATAAATATAATGATGACTATCAGGTTCTATTTTTTCTCGCAATAGCTAACTTACTATTTGTTATTAATACGTTTTTGTCGAATGCAATTTTTTCTAGATTAAGTACTCCGCTATTTTTCAAGATTGATTCTGTGTCAAACATTATCGGATTTACTGTCTCATCATGTGCACTATTTTTATTTCATGAAGAATATCTTGGGCTAAATCAACTTCTCTCATATACTTCAATTACAATTTCTTTATTTTTTTTGGTTTTATGTTGGGGGCGAGATAAAGTATTTACTGCATTGTTTCGTTCCACTGTGAAGATGTTATCGCTAAATCTACTCTTTTTGTTTATTGGAGTGATACTATCGAATATGTTTTCGTCTTTAGAAATGTTATTTGTTACGGTTTTATTCGTACCAGTTTATTTGATGTATTTGAAGTTTGATCGTGATTTGTTTGTTTTTATAAAAAGAGGTTTTAAAATTGAGTAGTATAGTGCTTGTTTCACAAAGTCTCCGCAGAGGTGGGGCTGAAAGAGTTATTTCAAATTTAAGCCATGAACTAACCAGGCAGGGATATAAGGTCTATATTATTTTATTCCAAAATGAAATTGAATATGATTATGCTGGTGAACTTATTTGTATAAATTCATTACCATCAAAATCATTGTTCAAAAAGTTTTTTGCACTGATTACTCGCGTGATTAAGTTAAGGTTGCTATTTTCTAAAATAAAAGCTGATAAGATTATTTCATTTACAGAGTCGGCAAATTTCCCTACCATAATGACTTTGAAATCATGTGTTGTTTCTATTAGGAATAACCCAAATAAAAAGTTAAGCAGATGGCAAAAAATATTTGTGCGAATATTTTATCGTTTTCCTAATGTGCGGAATGTTGTAGCCGTTTCAAAAGAAATTGAAAGGTTACTGAACGCAGAATATGGAATTAATAATACGGTAACTATTGTAAATGGTATTAATCGGGTTTTGATTGAATCAAAATCAAGTGAAAAACCTTCTGACTTTGATTTAACTGAAAATAATTATTTATTAGCTGTCGGACGTTTAGATTGTCAAAAAGGTTATGATAACTTAATTCACTCCTATTTTAAATCATCATTTTTCGGTCTAATGCCGCTCGTTATATTAGGTAAAGGGACATTGTATAGTGAATTGAAACAGTTATGCCTGAAGCTCGGGGTTGAAGATTTTGTTATTTTCAAAGGCTCAGTTGATAATCCTTTTTATTATATGAGTAACTCTTACGCATATATTATGTCATCAAAGTTTGAAGGGTTTCCTAATTCATTACTTGAGGCAATGTCATGTGGTGCTCTTTGCTTCTCGACTGATTGCCCAACAGGGCCCAGTGAGATGATTAAAGATAGATGTAATGGTTTTTTGGTTGAAAATTCAAGTTTAGGAATAGATAGTATTTTTAATACATTGGTAATGTTAAAAGATGAAGAGTTATTAGAAATTAGAAAAAATGCAAAAAAATCCCTAGATATATATGATAATCGTATTGTAAGTAATCTGTGGAGTGATTTATAGATGATTGAAATATTATCTTTTTTAATAGTTGTTGTTATATTTTTTTTAATATTGAAGGTAATTAAATTCAATGATAATTATTTTCATCCCATTATGTTTCTTCTTGTATTTAACTACCTATATTTTTTCATATTCTACTTTATTTGGTACTTTGTCGACCCTGAATATTTCTTTAAGTATATTTATGCATATAAATTTATTATTCCATATTGTTTCGGCTTACTATTTGGACTTCTTGTATTTCAACGTGTACCTATTAGAAGGTTAAGTTTTAATTTATATAAACTTGGCGATTTTAACCGAGGGGCAAATATTACTGTTTTATATTTTATTTTTGTTTTTGCTATATATATAAGAACCTTATTATATATGGTACGTTAGAGCCCATGGAATTGATAATTCTAAAAAAAATGGCAGTAGATAGTGGGGAGATATATAAAACTAGTTCAGGCCTCATAGATAAGATAATGATGTACTTTTTCTTTTTATTGTTTTGTCTTACTGCTTTCGAAAAAATGTTGAAAAAAAAATATTTCGCACTATGTATATTAATTATATTCCAAACGTATATTGGTTTTTTGAGTGGTTCAAAAAGTGTCGTTATCTTTCCGGTTTTTTATGTTTTTATATCGTACCATTGTTTTATAAAAAAACTTCCAAGAACTCTTATTATTTTATCGGTAGTTGCGGGTTTGTCTTTGATGCCCATTCTTGAATTCTTTAGACAAGGATTTTATCAGGATGGGATTAATATAAAATTTGGTGAATTGTTTAGGACTTTTGTTGGAAGGATTAACATGCAGTATGCAATGACTGAGTTTTATGAAAAAAGTTTAACATCAGATTATTTTGAGTATCCTCTTACATTCATACATTTATTTTTATATTTCATTCCACGATTTATTCTCGAATCCATTGGAATAGATAAGCCATTATCGTTCCCATTAGAGTATACAAGATATTTAACTGGAAGGCCCGATGTCTATATGACTTTAGCTGGCTCAGGCATTGCTGAATCTATACATAATTTTAGCTTTCTAAACTCTAAAGTTATGATATATATTGGTTGTATTTTATCTGGCGTTTACAATGCTGGTCTTATTATGCTTGCTCATAGGATTTCCCAGATATTTATAAAAAACAATCAGGTTTGTTTGTTTTTTGTTCTGCTGATATCTGTCCATATTTCAGCATTTTTTGACACAGGTTTTTCATCTTTAATTGGTTTTTTTGAAAACTTTTTCAGTTTATTATTGTGTTTGCTAGTTATTTATATTTCTACAATGTTTAAGTTTAGGAGAATGAAAATATGAAAATAATATACCTGATTCCATCTTTGTACGGAGGGGGGGCTGAACGGGTTTTATGTAAAATCATTAATAATTTTTCAAAACACTTTGATTCAACTATTTTATTATTTGAAAAAGGAGAACGAGTTGATGTAAACGATGATGTAAATAAATTACATTTAAGTAATGTTGATGGAAAATACTCTAGCCCGATTTTAAAATTATTATGTTCACCTCTATATTATGTGAGGTTCCAGTTTCAGTTGATTCTGAAAAAACCTAATGTAGTTTTATCATTTTTAGATAGAGCAAATGTTTTAAATGTTTTTCCAAGTGTATTTAAATATAAGAGAATAATTGGTATTCGTTCTCATTTAAGTAATAAGCTTACATCTTCAAACTGGAAAGGACATGTTATTAAATGTTTTTATAGAAAATTACTTAATAAGTCTGACCGTATAGTTGTCCCTTCAATAGCTATGAAATATGATCTAATTGAAAATTTTTTAGTTACCGAAAATAAAATTGAGGTGATTTATAATGGTATTACACCTTCAATATTAGACAAGCTCTCATGTGAAAAAATAGATTCATTTGAACACGAATTATTTTTTGATAATGATGTGATCATTAATGTGGGCAGTCTATCTAAAGCAAAAAGGCAAGATTTATTAATTAATTCTTTTGCTTTATACCTTTCTAGCAGTACAGACGTAAAGAATAAAAAATTAGTTATTATAGGAGAGGGTGAATTAATTGATTCCTTACAAGAATTGTGTGAATTTAATAGTTTAACTTATTGGGATTATCGAGAAACCCCTCCTAGGGATTGCGATTTTGATGTTTATTTTTTGGGCTATAAGTCAAACCCATACAAATACATAAAAAAAGCCAAACTTTTCATTTTAACCTCTGAGAGAGAAGGGTTTCCTAATGTTCTTGTTGAATCCTTATTTTTAGAAACACCTATTATTTCAACAGACTGCTTGAGTGGACCCAGAGAAATCCTTTCTAATACTTATCATTTTGATATGAGTCCTGATGAGTTTAGGGTCGTTGATTTTGGTATATTGGTATCACCGCCAATAAAGTCTGAAAAATTCGATCTTACTAATTTATCTAATGCTATTAAATATAGCTTAAGTGTTAGTCATAATCATTTAGACTTAAAAAAGAGAGCGCTGACGTTTAGTGATGAGAAGTTTCTATCCAATTGGTTTAATGTAATAAATCAAGTTGTAAAAATTTGAATTTATAGTGTTCATGTTTATTTTATAGTCTTAACAGAACGATTTTATTATAAGCCTATAATAATTTTAATATAATTGAGGTTTTAAGTGGTAAACAACAATGTTGCTGTTGCGATGTCGGTGTATAAGACTGATAATGCAGAGCATTTGGAAATAGCTATATTAAGTATTTTAAATCAAAGTTATTCAAATTTTGATTTGTTTATAGAGGTTGATGGTTCAGTACCTAGTTTAACTAGAGATATTTTATCTAAATTCGATAGTGTTACCAATGTCTTTATCAATTATAATTGTTCCAATGAGGGGCTTGCAACTAGACTTAACCAGATTATCAATAAGGTAATAGAAAAAGGTCAATATGGCTTTGTTGCACGGATGGATGCTGATGATATTTCTTCAGTGTTAAGGTTTGAAAAACAAGTTGATTTTTTGATTGATAATCCAGATATTTCCGTCGTTGGTTCTGATGTTATTGAAATTTCAGAACAGGGTGATGAATTGTTTTACAAGAAAATGTCCGAATCTCACAATGAAATATTTAATAATGTAATAAAGAAATGTCCGTTTAATCATCCATCTGTGATGTTTAATATCTCAGTGTTTAATAGTGGTATTAGATATAATGCGGAATTAATGAATACACAGGATTATTATTTATGGGTTGATCTGTTATCTATAAATAAACGATTTGCAAATTTAAATGAGCCCCTGTTGAAATTCCGCATAAATAAATCATTTCATAGTAGACGAGGTTTTAAAAAAGCAATTAATGATTTTAATTCAAGATTATATGCATTTAAAAAATTGGATGTACTCACAATATCAAATGTGATACATACATGTCTTTTATTCTTATTAAGAATTTCGCCACCTTTCTTAAAATCTTTTGCATATAGATACTTAAGGTGATTGCTATTAAATATTAAAAACATGGTTCTGAATTTTTATTAGGTTCTGTGTGAACAATGATTTTTCACTTAGAACATTTTTTGGATACTGATAAAATTAATGATTAGTATAGTGTAAATTTAAAATTTGTTTTATGTCTATTCTAGCTTTGTTTATCGTCTAAATTGAAAATAGCATTATCCACATCGGATTAGGTTGACCTTTAGACCCTCAATAGATGTTAAAACTAGGGTTTATTGGTAGCGATAATTTTACAAAATATAAGTGTGATTATAAATGAAAATAGCAATCGCCGGAACCGGCTATGTCGGCCTATCAAACTCAATGCTTCTTGCGCAACATAATGAAGTAATTGCTGTTGATATCATCGAAGAAAAAATCAATCAATTAAACAAAGGTATCTCACCAATTGCAGATACTGAAATTGAAGATTTCTTACAAAATAAAGAATTAAATTTTATAGCGACACTTGATAAAGTTTCGGCATATAAGGATGCTGACTTTGTCATTATCGCAACACCAACAGATTATGACAGTGTTAATAATTACTTTAATACCTCATCTGTTGAAGCTGTGATTAAAGATGTAATGGATATTAATCCTACAGCTGTAATGGTAATTAAATCAACAGTACCGGTTGGTTACACTAAACGTATTAAGCAGAAGTTATGCTGTAGTAATATCATCTTCTCACCAGAATTTTTACGTGAAGGTAAGGCGTTATACGATAACCTTCACCCGTCTCGTATCATTGTTGGTGAGCAGTCTGAACGCGCACAAGTATTTGCTAATTTGCTAGCACAAGGTGCGATTAAAGAAAATATTGATATCTTATTTACAGATTCAACAGAAGCTGAAGCTGTTAAGTTATTCTCTAATACTTATCTTGCTATGCGTGTTTCTTATTTCAATGAATTGGATACGTATGCAGAAACACATGGTCTAAATGCTCGTCAAATTATTGAAGGTGTTGGCTTAGACCCACGTATTGGCGATCATTATAACAATCCATCATTTGGCTATGGCGGCTATTGCTTACCAAAAGACACAAAACAATTACGAGCTAACTTCGAAGATGTACCTAATTCGTTAATCAGCTCTATTGTAGATTCGAATACTGTACGTAAAGATCATATCGCATTTTCTATTATTAATAGGCAACCAAAAGTAGTCGGTATCTACCGTTTAATTATGAAAACGGGTTCTGATAATTTCCGTGCATCGTCTATTCAAGGCATCATGAAGCGTATTAAAGCCAAAGGTATTGAAGTTGTTATTTATGAGCCAGTGTTACAAGAAGAGACCTTCTTCAACTCTCGTGTAATAACTGACTTCGAAGAATTTAAGCATATGTCTGATGTGATTGTGTCGAACCGTATGGAAGATGCGTTAATATCAGTTGTAGATAAGGTTTATACTCGGGATTTATTTGGTTCTGATTAATTATCTTTAGTGGTCTCTTTAAGTAAGTTTATTTTTATGTTTCGACAAAGCACTAAAGAACCACTTTAGTGCTTTGCTATTTTTGTAATATTTATTCTTACAATCT
>SPKZ01019277.1_pt1 | contig 20724 bp, 19 predicted proteins | sample 2456571 | NCBI WGS metagenome assembly SPKZ01 (sample SAMN11192286, study PRJNA482655) | marine metagenome | biome: ENVO:00000447; feature: ENVO:00000244|ENVO:00000211|ENVO:00000569|ENVO:00002023; material: ENVO:00002151; isolation source: ocean water from marine abyssalpelagic zone ... | reverse complement strand
TTAAGTATTTTATAAAGCTTTATCTTATTCAACTCTAAGTTGTTTAAGGTAAAGCTTTTTTTTTGCCTACTAACTATTGATTTTAACTGAATAGGATTACATAGCCTTTTTTTCTATGATTTTATAGGAAAAGGATTTTATGACCGTATTCATGGAATCTCATGCCTTTTCTCTTTTAAATCTATTCTTTTTTAAGATAAATATGAAACCATTTCACTATTCACTATTCACTATTCACTATTCACTATTCACTATAACTCAGTTATTTCCCAATGATCATACCCATTGTAAATCTTAATGAATATTCATTTTTAAAATTATTCTCTTCTTCCCAGTGTATTTTTGGCTCAAGTTTGAAATAAAGCCATTTTCTTGTTTTATGTTTATATTCTATTCCAAAATCATAATCTTTTACTTTCATATTTGAATTGTCATTATTTGTATTTATTGAAACTCTATATTTAAGAGTCTTTTTATAAGATAGTTTGTGATTAAGTTCAAGAGCATTAATAAACTTACTTATTTTATCTTTATCATCCCATCTATAAGTATTTGTATTCTTTAGATTAAGATGAAAGTTAATATTTCTTTGTAAAGATAAAGTACTTATAGTATGGAAATCAGAACTTTTATTAAATTGAATTTCTTCTTTAAAATTACTTTCCCAAAGATTAGAATACACTTTTTTAATTTTTACTCTAAGATATAAATAGGGCTTATTATTAATTTTTAAACCCCCTTTGACTTTTATTCTTGTATGCTTTGTAGCCTTTTTTACTAAAGGTGCTTTTTTATTAATAGAAGAAATATCCTTATTTTCTGTATCTTTTTTAAAATTGTTAAGAAAAACATAAGAGAGTTTTTTTTCAAGTAATGGAAAATCAAAACGATAGGAAAAAAAACTTCCTAGTTTATTTTTATCATTGTCTTTGATATCGTAATACGTCTCTAAATGTATACTTGAATTTTGAAACATATCTGTACTTTTATTTCCTGTGATTTTTTCATCCATCTTTTTAGTATATTTATTTAAAAATAAGTATATGTTAGCAATTTTTTTTTCACCTTTATTTATTGAACTTGAATTGTTTGTATCTTCCTTCGCTTGGACGGTATGTAAAGCAAAACAAAAAATAGGTAAAACTAAGCAAAGGATAATTCTGAGTAAATTATTCATAATTAACTCCTAGTCTTATATATATAATCACATGATTTCACTTAATACTTTAATAAGGATAAGAAGTAGTTTTTAAAATAATTATTTGTATTATTCATATTGATTATATTAGTAAATAATATAAAGTTTTAATTAATAAATATATTTAGAGGACGGTATAAGGTATGTTATAGCAAATGATAAATTCTTTTCTTAAAAAATACACTAATTATTTTATTAAGAATTATAAAAAAGTAAGCTAATATTATAGATACAAGAAGAAAATAAAACCATCTATCTTAAGCTAAAAGATTCTGATTCTAGTATCAATTATTTTAAATTTAGTTGTATTAAATGTTTAGTACAACTAAATTTTCAAAAGCAAAGGAAAATAAGTGAGATATTTAAGATATAGAAAAAATAATGAAACTAAACCAGGAGTAGAGGTTGCTGGTATAATCTATGATATAAGTAATTTAGTTAGTGACATAACAAATAAAACAATAGAAAATTTGTTAAAAAAAGAAATAGATGTAAGCACTTTAAAGAAAGTAGATGCATATGATAAATTAGAAGTTCCTATTGATGGAATTAAAAAAGTAATTTGTATTGGGCTTAACTATGAAGATCATGCAGAAGAAACAGGTATGAAAATTCCTTCTGAGCCAGTAGTGTTTATGAAAGCTACTTCTTCAATTGTAGGCCCAAATGATGATGTTGAAATTCCAAAGAATTCTACTAAAACAGATTGGGAAGTTGAATTAGGTGTGGTTATTGGAAAACGTGCTAAATATATTAAAGAAGAAGAGGCTTATGATTATATAGCAGGGTATACCATTGTAAATGATGTGAGTGAGAGAGAATTCCAACTTGAAAGAGAAGGACAATGGACTAAAGGAAAAAGTCATGATACTTTTTCTCCCATTGGACCCTATATAGTTACTAAAGATGAAGTAGGAAATGAAGATAATTTAAAAATGACATTACATGTTGATGGCAAACTTTTTCAAAATGGTTCTAGTGCTACTATGTATTATAAAGTTCCTTTTATTATTGCTTATTTATCTAAGTTTATGACTTTAGAACCTGGAGATGTTATTTCAACAGGAACGCCCCCTGGTGTTGGGTTTGGACAAAAACCACCAATATATTTAAAAGGTGGGCAAACCATGGAACTAAGTATTGAAAAACTAGGTTCTCAGAAACAAATAACAGTAACATTATAATTTAATCTTAAAATTAAGTCATTCAATAGATAAGAATTTTAAATAAATTTAATCACATTAAATAAAAAGCCCTAAAATTTGGAAAAATACGAAAATTTTTGACATAAAATGAAATTATTATTATAGAATAAGTCAAAATAGAAAAAAGACTTATTTAAAGGCGAGATATGAGAAAAATTATTATAGTGGGTGCAAGTTATGCAGGTCTTTATGCTGCAAGAAAACTTTCATCTTCAAGTGATGTCGAAGTTTTATTATTTGATAAAAATGCTTATCACTACATTCAAGTTGAAGCATATGGCTATGTATCAAGTGTGTACAAGAAATCTGATGTAACAACAAATACAAAAGAATATATAGAACGATTAAATAAAAACGTGAAGTTTTATGAAAACTCTGTTCTTTCTTTTGATGCCGACAAAAAAACAATTACTACAGATGCAAATGAAGAATTTTCTTACGATAAATTAATTATTGCAACAGGTTCTTTAACAAACTTTCCTCCAAAAGTTCCTAATATTGAAAAATACTCAAGAGGAATTAAAACCTTACAAAGAGCAAGTGAAGTGGAAAAAACATTTTCTGATATTTTAGCAAAAGCTAAAAATAATGACAGTGATGAAAAAACAGTTTACAATATGGCTATTGGTGGAGCTGGACTTTCAGGTGTTGAAATAGCAGCTGAAATGGCTAATTTAATTAAAGAATCAAATATTAACAGAAGTAAGTTTGAACTTAATATTATTATTGTTGATGGAATGAAAACAGTACTTCCTGGAATGGATGAACGTTTGGTTTCTTCTTGTCATAAACGATTAGAAGACTTAGGTGTTCAAATTCACTTAGGATCTTTTATTAAAGACGTGGATGAAAACAAAATTTATTTAATGAATGATGTTGTTATTGATTATGATTATTTTGTTTTTACAGGTGGAGTAAAAGCTATTACAATTCCATCTTCTAAAGAACATGAAGTAAATAGAATGAATCAGTATATACTTAATGAATCTTTACATTTAAAAGATGAAGAAGATGTTTATGTTATTGGTGATGCAGGAGAAATGGAGCTTGATGGCAAATACTATCCTCCCACAGCACAAATTGCAATTAAATCAGGAGAGTTTGTAGCTTCTTCAATTCTAAACAATACTAAAGATGCTTTTACTTTTAAATCAGCTGGTGTATTAGTTGCTTTAGGGGGGTCGTTTTCAATTGGGCTTGCAAATGACAAATATTATGTTACTGGATTTATCGCGAATATGATGAAGAAAGTAGTAACAAAAATGCATAAGAATAAATTTAAATAACTATAAGGAGAAGAATTTTCTTCTCTTTTATTTTTCACTTCTTTTAAATACTTCTCAATTTTTACTGTTTATAATAATATTATTTCTGGATAGTTAAGCTTGAGTATTAAAATAAGTATTTTTGAGCAAAAAAAAAGGATTGCAAAACTGCAATCCTTTTATCGGATAATACCGAAGCATAGAAGGAAAGAAGACTACAGTCTTGCTTCGTATCTTCTAAGCATATATAATTTTTTAAGAGCTTTTTTCTTCGCATTAATTTTTTGTTTCTTACGCTTTTCAGTCATGGGTTCAAAAAATCGTCTAGCTCGAGTTTCTGTAACAATAAGATTTCTATCACATTGTTTTTTAAATCGTCTATACGCTTCGTCAAAAGATTCACTATCTTTAACTTTAATTCCGGGCACTAAAATCACCCACTTTCTTTTATAGATTTTGATTGAAATCATATTTAAAACTTGCTTAAGTCTTATTAAATTGAAGAAAAATTAATATTTTGATATAATAAATCAAAATAAACATCGAAGAATAGGACATAATAGTGAATTTAACTCATTTAGATGAAAATAACCGACCTAAAATGGTTGATGTGGGTTCTAAAGAAGAAACATCAAGAGTTGCTATTGCTTCTGGGACTATAACAATGAGCCAAGATGCGTTTGATGCAATTGTTAATAATACAGGAAAAAAAGGCCCTGTTATCCAGACTGCAGTAATTGCAGCTATTATGGGGGTTAAAAAAACATCAGAATTGATTCCTATGTGTCATCCTTTATTATTAAGCGGAATATCTTGTGATATTGAAGAATTAGCATCTCTTCCAGGTTTTAAATTGTTTGTTACTGCCAAATTAAAGGGGCAAACAGGTGTTGAGATGGAAGCATTAATGGGAATATCCATTGGCTTATTAACTATTTATGACATGGTAAAAGCCATTGATAAATCAATGATTATTTCAAATGTACAGCTTGAAAAAAAAATCTGGTGGAAAAAGTGGTGATTTTTCAAGAAAGAATTTAGAAGGAAATATATAGTGGTAGATTTAAATAAAGAAAAATTAAAATTAGATTATCCTTGTTCTTGGGCATATAAAATTGTTATTTTACAAGAAGATAATGCGAAAAAAATAGTAAAAGAAGTATTAGAGGGGCGAACACATACTTTAGAAGCCTCAAAAACAAGTAAAAAAGGTAAATTTGCATCCTTTAATATTGATCTAATTGTGCATAATGATGAGGACAGAACATATTTATATGAAAGATTAGGTAAACATAAGCAAATTAAAATGGTTTTATAAGAAATAATTTTATACAATATGCATTATGAATAGAAGAAATTTTTTAAATCAAGCAAAACTCCTTACTATTACTACACTTAGTAGTACAATAGCAGCTCCAATTTTAATGGCAGATGTTAAAATAATCACGCCTAATGATTCAATTGGACAAACCTTAAACAATCAGCACAGCGATATCTTTTTACCAGGTGAATATCAAAAAGCACTTAAAAGCTTACGATATAAGTTAAAAATGGTGCAAAGACATGTTGGTTATGGAAACTTTAATATCCTATCTTTTGATGATATGTTGTTTATTGGAAGAAACTACTCTAAAATAGGAAAATTTACAAAATTGGAGCTTGAATTTATTGAGTCCATTTTTTATTATGATCCCAGAGTACATGGTTTTTATGGCGATAGAATAACCTATTCTTTAACTGATAAAATTTATAAAAAAGCCTTATATAAAGTCCCAAGAACAGGTCATTATTTGTATAAAGGTAAAACCCTAGAAGCGTATAATCATATGAAAAAAGACATTGGAAACTCAATTATATTAACTTCAGGTGTACGATCTGTTGTAAAACAATTAAAGTTGTTTGTTGATAAATTGTATTCAAAAAAAGCCAACTTATCGTTGACTTCACGATCAATTGCTCCTCCTGCTTTTACTTATCATTCTATTGGAGATTTTGATATTGGTAAAAAAGGTTTTGGTTATGCAAATTTTACGGCACGTTTTGCTTTAACAGATGAATTTAGAGAAATGAAAAAATTAAAATATATTGACATGAGATACACTGTTAATAATAAAGATGGAGTGAGATATGAGCCTTGGCACATTAAAATTATTTAGACTGGCCCTGCTTGCAGTATTTACACAATGTTTATTTGCAAATACTTTACCTGATTTTGAGCTTATTAAAAAAGGACAACAAGACAATAATACTTTATTAATAATTGGTGGAATCCAAGGGGATGAACCAGGTGGTTTTATGTCTGCTTCTTTAATAGCAACACATTATACTATTACAAAAGGCTCTGTTTGGGTTGTTCCTAATTTAAACTTTGATTCTATTATTAAACGTTCACGCGGACGTTTTGGTGATATGAACAGAAAATTCTCAAACCTTTCAGAAAAAGACCCAGATTTTGCTAATGTTGAAAGAATTAAAAATATAATTCAACAAAATGATGTAAAAATGATTATTAATTTACATGACGGAAGTGGATTTTACAGAAAAAAATACATTGATAATATGCATTCTCCTAGACGATGGGGACAAAGTGTTATTATTGATCAAACAAAAATAAAAGTTGAGAAATACAATAATTTACTAGAAATTTCTAATAGAATTACAAAATCAATTAATAAAAACCTTATAAAAAAAGAGCATTATTACGAAGTAAGAAATACAAAAACTAAAGACGGCGATATAGAAATGGAAAAATCTTTGACCTATTTTGCTATTAATAGAGGAAAATCTGCTTTTGCAAATGAAGCGAGCAAGTCTCTTCCTGTGCATCAACGAACATATTATCATTTATTAGCATTAGAAGAGTATATGGCCGTTATGGGTATTGAGTTTACACGAAATTTTAAATTACAAGGCCGTGCTTTAAAAAATGTTATTGATAATGATATTTCTATTTCCTTTCATGATAATAAAGTGCAATTGCCTTTATCAAAAATAAGAAATATTATTAAATATTTTCCTATTAACAAAGATGGAATACTAAAATTTAAAGCAAGTAATCCTTTAATGACAATTGTTAAAAAAGACAATATGTATGCTATTCATTATGGGAACAGACGTGTTGCTAGATTAATTCCTGATTATTTGGAGATTGATGACATTAATAACTTTGTTGAAGTAAAAGTTGATGGCATTAAAAAAGAAGTTAAACTAGGTACTTTACTTTCTGTTACAAAAAATTTCTATATCTTTCCACAAGATGATGTTCGTGTAAATATTATTGGTTATTCAAGAAAAAATGTTAAAAACGAATCGGGTATTTCTGTTTCAAAAAATCAAATAATGAGAAAGTTTTCATTAGATAAACGTGGTAAAATTTTTAGAGTTGAATTTTATAAAGAGAAAAAATTTGCAGGAATGTTATTGGTACATTTTAATAAACGGAAGCAAAAAGCTATTGCATTTAATAATACGAATGAAAGAGCTTCTTTAATTATTAAATAAAATGAATAATACCAAAGGTATTATTCACATAATTCTTTTTTAATTTTTTCTTGATTGATTTTTTTCTTTAAAGCTTTAAGTACTTCTTCTACTCTATCAAGCTCAATTCTTACTTCTTTTGCTATGTCTTCTTTTGAAAGTCCATTTCCTTGTGCCACAAAAACTTTAAATTCTTTTTTTGTTAGTTTTCTTTTTAAGGTTTCAATTAACGCTTCTTCTTCTTTTAAATCTCCAACTAATTTCTCAATTAGGGACCGAACTTCTTTTCTATAATTCATAATACTATCCTTTTATCCACGTACTTAAGTTATCTATATCACTATAAGATGTTAAATCCAAATGACAAGGAGAGACTGAGACGTAGTTTGCTTTAACTGCTTCAAAGTCACAATCTTTATTCTTGCTTTCTTTCCAAGATAAAGGGTGTGCTCCAATCCAGTAATATTCTTTCTCTCTTGGATCTAAATGTTTATGCGTAATATGACCATAATTTCTATGTCCTACTTTGGTAATTTTAATACCTTTGCATTCATTTATATCAATAAGCGGAATATTAACATTTAAAAACTTTCTGCTTGCTAAGGGAAATTGCCCTTCAAGTATTTTTTTCGCAAGTTTTTGTATGGTATCTTTTGCTAATGCATAGTTAAAACCTATTTTTAGGGATTTATAACCATCTGTAAATACCTGTGAAATTGATATAGCTGGTATGCCTTGAAGCACTGCTTCCATAGCACCTGCAGCTGTTCCTGAATAGGTAATATCTTCTCCCATATTTGAGCCAATATTAATACCAGAAATAACCAAATCAGGTCTGTTTTTGTCTGTAAATAAATTATTCAAAGATACAAAAATACAATCTGTTGGTGTTCCATCATCCATTTTATAAAAATCTTTTTCTATTTTAATCATACGCAGTGGTTTATCCAAAGTAAGGGAATGCCCACAAGCAGATTTATTCTTAGCAGGTGCAACTATTGTTAGTTTTGCTAGTGGGCTTAAGGCTTCTATTAAGGCACGTAAGCCAGAAGCATCAAACCCATCGTCGTTTGTAATTAATATATGTTTCATTCTATTATATAAGCTCCCTTGAGTGATTTGATCATGTTAACAACATTTGAGTGGACTTTAAAACCTGATTCTAGCTCAATATCGCCTAATTTTGATTTTACTAATATTTTCAAGTCTCTTTTCCCTTGATTGTGTGCAATTATTTCAAATAAATCATAAATAATTTTATCAGAGTGTGCAAATTCAACTGCTATATGTAAAGGTGGTTCAGCAATAACTTTGGCTTTTACTTTTAGTTTTTCTTTTTTTGCATCTCTTAGGGTCTCAATTTTTCTTAAAGATATTCGTGTGAACATTTCATCTTTTTGAATTTTTACTTTAAATGCTATGGGTTCTTCTAAATCAAAATCTTCTTTTAATTCTTTGATTTTATCTTCAAACATCATCAATTCAATATTTCCATGTAAATCCATAATCGTTACAATAGCAAACTTATTTCCTTTTTTGGAAATTCTTTCATTAATGGTTTCAACTTTTCCAACAAATAAAGCTTCACTTCCATCTGCTATTTCATCAATTTCAGAAGATAGGGTATATTTTATTTGTGAGAGTTGTTCTCTGTATTCATCTAAAGGGTGTCCTGATACATAAAATCCCAAAGAGGCTTTTTCAAATTCAAGAATTTCTTTTGCAGAGTATTCTTCTAAAGGTTCAAGATTAATATCCATTCTAGTAATTTCTGCATCGTCTCCAAATAAAGAACCCACTGCTTGTTTTTTCGCTTTCATTGAGTTTTTTACTGTTTCAGAAATTAATTCAATTTGTTCAATCATTGAACGTCTTGTAATTCCAAAACAATCAAATGCACCTGATTTAGAAAGAGCTTCAATAACTCTTTTATTTACTTTACTTCCATCAATTCTTGAAATAAAATCAGATAAATCCTTAAAATCTCCTCCTTCATCTCTTGCCTCGATAATGGACTTAATCGCTACATCTCCAGCACCTTTTAGTGCTCCCATTCCAAACATTACTACTTCTTTTTTATCGATTCTAGTTGCTGAAAATACCAAATACGATTTGTTAATATCAGGTGGAAAAAGTTCAATCTTTAATCGTTTTACTTCATCCACATATTTTACAACTTTATCCGTATTGTCTTTTTCTAGGGTTAATAATGCTGCCATAAATTCAGTAGGGTAATAGTTTTTTAAATAAGAAGTGTAAAAAGTTACCATGGCATATGCAGCTGAATGCGATTTATTAAATCCATATCCTGCAAACTTAACAATTAAATCAAATAGTTCTTCACAGTGTTCTTTGTTATACCCTTTTTTAACGCCACCTAAAGCAAACTCACCTTTTAATCTGGCCATCTCTTCAACAATTTTTTTACCCATAGCACGCCTAACTAAATCCGCCCCACCAAGGGAAAAACCACCAATAGTTTGTACAATCTGCATTACTTGTTCTTGATATACAATTACTCCATAAGTAGGCTCAAGGATAGGTGTTAAGGGTTCAGTAAATTCATCGTAAAAATAATCAATTTTAGCCCGTCCGTGTTTTCTGTCAATAAAATCATCCAACATTCCGGACTCCATAGGACCTGGTCTGTATAAAGCAAGTACGGCAATAATATCTTCAAAATTATCGGGTTTTAAGCGTTTACATAAATCTTGCATACCATCTGATTCTATTTGAAATAAACCAATAGTATTTCCTGTTTGAATTAACTCATAAACACCTTTATCATTTACATCTGCACGTAAAAAATCAATTCGTTTCCCATGTCTTTTTTCAATTAGTTTATTGGCTGCTTCAATTACTGTTAGGGTTTTTAATCCCAAGAAGTCAAATTTAATTAAATCCACATCCTCAACATATTTTCCATTTTATTGGGTTGCTAGCGTATCTAGGCCTGAGGGTTTAAATAAAGGCGTTTTATTCCATAAAGGTTCATTCGAAATAACAACACCAGCAGCATGTGTTCCTGCATTTCTGTTTAAACCTTCAAGAGCAAGAGCAAGTGTCCATACTCTTTGTGCTTGAGGATCTGAATCACAGAGCTCTTTAATCTTTGGTTCTTTTTTATAAGAATCTACAAGATTAATTCCAAGTTCATCAGGAATAAGTTTTGCCATAGCATCTGCTTTGGAATAAGGCATATCTAAAACCCTAGCAACATCTCTTATTACTCCTTTTGCAAGAAGTTTTCCAAAAGTAATAATTTGAGCAACATTAGCCCGTCCATATTTTTGAACCACATAATCAATAATCTCTCCCCGTCTTGCTTGACAGAAATCCATATCAATATCTGGCATAGATATTCTCTCAGGATTTAAAAATCTCTCAAATAAGAGCCCATAAGGCATAGGATCAATATCGGTAATCTCAAGTGAGAATGCAACCAAGGAACCAGCAGCTGATCCCCTTCCAGGGCCTACTGGAATATCCATTTCTTTTGCAACAATAACAAAGTCCCAAACAATAAGCATATACCCTGGGAATTTCATATTATTAATAATATCTATTTCAACTTGTAAACGGTCTTTATATTCTTGATGTTTTTTTTCATCTACAATCAATAAACGTTTATCTAACCCTCTCCAACACTCATCAATAAATAAAATTTTATCGTTTTCAAGCGAGTATTCAATATCGGGTTCTGGCAATACAAGTGAATGAACTTCTGCTTTATCTCTTGTAAATTTAAAGTTAGGAGGGGTTGGATCTCCTAGTTTTATGGTTAAATTACACTTATCCGCAATTTCTTGTGTAGCATGTATAGCTTCTGGAATATCAAAGTACAATTGTGCCATTTGTTCGGGTGTTTTTAAATAAAACTCATGAACACTGTGTCTTAATCTGTTGGGATCATCAAAAAGTTTATTCATAGCAATACACATAAAAGCCTCATGTGCTTCTGCATCTTTTTGTTCTGAGTAATGTGTATCATTGGTTGCAACAACTTTAATACCTGTTTCTTTTGCAATTCTTAAAATAGGATCATCAATAAAATGTTGATCAGGAATTCCATGCCGCATAATTTCTAAGTAAAAATCATCGCCAAAAATATCATGGTATTCTAGGGCAATTTCTTTTGCTCTTTCATAACCTTTTGCTCCATTTTTTAGGTTTCTTTCACTATTGGTATTTAAATGCCAAGAAATCTCTCCTTGTAAACACGCAGCCGAACAAACAAGTCCTTCTGAGCGCTCACGTAAAAGTTTTTTGTTAATACGTGGATAATAATAAAAACCATGCATATAAGCTTGTGAGGTTAAATACATTAGGTTTTTGTATCCTACTTCATTTTTTGCATATAAACAAAGATGGAAGCGTTGTCTGGTCGATTTATCATCAATTTCATCTGCGTTATGAATATAGGCTTCCATTCCAATAATTGGTTTAACACCTACTGCATTCATTGCATTGTAAAAATCAATGGCTCCAAACATATTTCCATGATCTGTCATAGCAACAGAAGTCATTCCCATTTCTTTTACTTTTTTTGCAAGCACTTTTATTTTATTGGCACCATCGAGTAAAGAATACTCAGTATGTAAATGTAAATGTGTAAATTGAGGTATATTTGACATGATAAATCTTTTGAATTATTTTTATATTATCGCGATTATATCTAAGAAAGAATTAAAATAAAAGCTAAAAAAATACTTACTTTAAAAGCTAAGTAAGTGTTAATTATTTATCTCTATAATCTTTTAAAAATTTCTTTAATTGATTTTGTGCTTCTTTGTATCCAAGGGCATAACAAGGCTCAATATCTTTAAAACTTAAAATTTTATACTTATTTAATTTTAAAGAAGTAAAATAATAATCACTGTTTTCAATTGCTGTAATCATATTTTTACTTACATGCCTAAAAATCTTTTTACGAAGATATTTAACAGGATTAAGATAAAGACTTTTTTTATTTTCTGATTTTGGAAACACATTGGATGAAAAAACACTAAAGTTTTTATTAAAAAAAGGTTTTGCCGCAAGATTATCAATAAAACCTCCATCAATGAGTTGCATTTTTTTATAGCTTATGGGTTTAAATATAGGAATTAGAGCAGATGATGCCATACATAAATCTATGATATTACCTTGGGAAAAATAGTGCATTCTTTTTCCTATGATATCGTAGGCATTTATATAAACTTTTTGTGATAAATCTTCAAGCTTCTCAACAGGCAAAAGCTCATTAATAATTTTATTATTATGGTCAATCTTTAGTAAACACCTTTTAAAATAATTGAATTTTAATGCTTTTTTAATTTCTTTTGATTTGAAAATTTTAAATTGTTCTTTTGCACTTACTCCACTGGCATGAGAACAAGCAATAATACTTCCAATAGAGGTCCCTGAATAGGCTTCTATTTTAATATTCTCTTCTTCAAAAAAATGCAACATTCCAAGATGAAATGCTCCTTTTGCTCCTCCCCCACTTAATACCAATGCCAATTTCATATTTGTGAATCCTTTTGCTTATTATAAGTTTTTTAGTAAAAAATTCACTTAATTCTGTCACTAAAAAAGAAATATAACTTTCTAGCGTATAATTTGTCGCTTTTCATGAGTTTATAAGTTACATTTAAATAAAATTTATAAATTATCACTTTAAGGGATTTTCATGATTAAACTTATTAAGCAAGCTAGTTTTGCTCTTATTGCATCTACTTTGTTATTAAGCACAGGATGTGCCTATCAACAGCCAATGGATACGTCTCCATCAAATACTGATGAACCAACAGTTAACAAAGCAATAAAAGGCGAAATACTAAAAGTAAATCGTGCTAAAAAAAGAATGGAAGTATCTAATGATATGTCTACTCATGTAACAAGACAAATTTCTTTAGAACAAACAATTACATCATTAGCAACCCAAATGATGCAAAACAAAAAGTTTAACAGTTTTAAACCTGTACTAATTACTTCTTTTGTAAGACTTGATAACTTCAAAAAAACCACAGAATTTGGTAGAGTTATTGGCGAGAGTTTAATCAATGAATTATCAAACAGAAATTTTAATGTTATTGAATTTAGAGGACAGTTAGCTGTATCTATTAATGCCGAAGGTGAATATTATATTTCAAGAAATATTAAAAAACTAAAAGATAAAATTGAAAATACCTATGTAGTAGTAGGAACATATTCAAGACAATTCGAAAAAATCATGTTAAATGCAAGAGTAATTGATAATGAAAGTGGAAGAATTATTTCAAGTGCAAGAGCTACTTATGTTCATGGTTTAAGAAATGATTGTGTACTTTTTAAAGATTGTAAACCTGCTAGAAAAATTTCTATTGTTAAAGAATAAATAAGTGAATATAAATATACCCGCTTTTAAGACGTATTTTTTAATAATTGTAAGTATATTTATATTAAGTTCTTGTACTACGACTGTACCTAATGTATTTAATAAGTATTCGTGGTCTACTGATTTTCAGGCCCTTACTGATGAATTAGTAGAAAAATCTCTAAAAAGAATTAAAAAGAACGTAACACGTTCAGAAGTTGTACTGGTTTCTGATTTTGTAAACCTCTCAAAACTTGAAAACCCTTCAAAACTTGGTTTTGTATTATCAGAATCCCTGAAAAATACCCTATCTTCACAAGATATCATTATCAGACAAGTTGAATTTGGAAGAGATTTTACCATTGGGAAATATGGTTTTAACATGTTAAGTAGAAATTCGACTAAGATTTTAAAAAATAATATAAGTACGGCATCTTTTGCTCTTGTTGGTACGTATACCGTTACTAGCAAAAAATTGTTATTATTTGTAAAATTAATTGATATTGAAACAGGTTATATCTTATCTTCATCAAGTTTAACCACACGTTTAACAAAAGAGATTCATGAACTAGAAAGAGTTCCTAAACAACGTGTATCTTATGCACCTATGGTTTTATAAGATTTCTTGAATTAAAAACTGTGTATTGCATCTTCCTCTAAATTCATTTTTATTTAAAGATACAATGAAAGAAACACTTTTTCCTTCAAGTTTTGTTTCCCCAAATAAAATAGCTTCATAATAAAATCCAAAACTTTCTAAATATAATTTTAAGTGAGATTTGTCTTTTCCAAAGATTTCTTTTTTAATAATATTTGCATTACTTACTGTAAATATTGGTTTTAAATTATCTTGGCCGTAAGGTTCATAACGCTCAATTACATTCAAAAAATCCATAGATACACTTGAAACATCAAGTTCCCCTAATGTTTTTGTATTAATATACAGTTCTTCATCATAGTTATTAATGTTGAGATTCAAGTTTTTTCTAAATTCTTCTAAGTTCTCTTCTTTTAAAGCCATTCCTGCTGCATTCTTATGCCCACCAAAACCAAGAAGCAGATCAGAGGTAGTAGAAATCAGGGTATGTAAATTAATTTCACTGTTGGCTCTTGCACTGCCTTTTGCAATGCCGTTTGTAATAGAAAAAACAAAAGCAGGACGCTTAAAAGCATGGCAAAGTTTTGAAGCTACTATTCCAATTACACCTTCATGCCAGTTTTCATTCCAAACAACAATAACCTTATCATTTTTATTTACTTGACGTACTGCTTGATTGTTTATCTCATTTTGCAGTACTTTTCTTTGGTTATTCAGTTCGTTTAAATAATCCAAGTTATTTTGCGCGCTAAAAGTATCCGGAGATAAGAGAAATTCTAAAGCAATAGAAGCATCTTCTAATCTTCCTGCTGAATTTAGTTTAGGAGCTATAAAAAAACCAACATCATCAGAAGTATAAACTGTTTTATTTAAAGATTGTTTGAGTTGGAGTAAAGCAGGGCGTTTAGAATTTTTGAATTTTTGAAGACCAAATTTAACCATGGTATAATTAAGGCTATTCATAGGCATGATATCTGCAATAATTGCAATACATAAAATATCCATAAAAGAACTCATATCTACATTTAAATCAAGCTCTTTTTTAATAGCTGCGCAAAAATACCAGGCAATTTGTGCTCCGCAAATATCTTTAAAAGGGAAATTACAGTCTTTTTGTTTGGTATTAATTATTGCTAAAGCTAAGGGTATTTTATCTCCTACTGTATGATGATCAGTAATAATTAAATCAATGTTTTTTTCTTTTAATAATACAGACGCTTCATAAGCAGAAATTCCGTTGTCAACGGTTATTACTAAACCTTCTTCTATTTGATCTACAATTTTAGGAGAAAGTCCATAACCATGTTTAAAACGATTGGGAATAATATAGTTAATAGGGTAAGAGATTGTTTTGAAAAAATCTACCATAATGGTAGTTGAAACAATTCCATCTACATCATAATCGCCTACAATAGTAATTGTTTCTTTATTCGTTATAGCTTCTTTAACTCTTTTTGTAGCTATTTTGATATCTTTAAAACTATCAGGTTTAGGGATATTTGAAAGTTTGGCATAAGGATTATTCTTATGCCTTTCTTCTAATAGAGCAGTTAAATGCTCAGATGTAATTTTTTGCATTAATTATTTTTAATTGCCTGTTTTACAAATTCTAAAATAATTGGATTAGGGTTTTCTAATCTTGAAGTAAATTCTGGGTGAAATTGAACTCCTACAAACCATGGATGATCGTTTAGTTCTATTGTTTCAATAAGTCCATCAGATTCTCCAGAAACAATCATTCCCTTTTCTTCAAAACGTTTTTTATAGGTAGGATTGGCTTCATATCTGTGTCTGTGTCTCTCAAAATAGGTACCATTGTTTCCATAAGCTTTTTGAATCAAAGTACCTTCTTTGGGATTAAATGGATATTCTCCTAAACGCATAGTTCCACCCATTGGAGATTCATGTGTTCGTATTTGCTTCATTCCTGTTTGGTCCATAAATTCATCAATTAAATAAATAATTGGATCAGGTGTTTCTTTGTCAAACTCAACTGAATTTGCAGTTTCTAAACCTAAAACATTTCTTGCAAATTCAATAAGTGCTAATTGCATACCCAAACAAATTCCTAAATAGGGAATTTTATTTTCTCTTGCATATTGAATGGCTTTTAATTTTCCTTCAACACCACGATGTCCAAAACCACCTGCCACTAATACTGCATCAGAGTTTCCAATGATTTCGTAAGCACCTTCATCTTCAATTCGCTCACTATCACACCAGTTAATAATAACTTTAGTATTGGTATGAGCTCCTGCATGGATAAGTGCTTCTGTTAAGGATTTGTAGGATTCTTTTAATTCTAAGTATTTACCAACAAAAGCAATAGTAATTTCATCTTGTGGTACCAAAATACGTTTAACCAAAGTATCCCATTTTTCCATATCTGGTTTAATTGAGATATTAAAATGATCTGCAAGGGGAGTTAATATACCTTCTTTTATAAAAGCTAAGGGAACTTGATAAATAGAAGGTGCATCTGCTGCTTCAATAACAGCATTGTTATCAATATCACAAGACATAGCAAGTTTTTTCTTTAAAGATTTAGGAAGACTTCTTTCTGTTCTACATACCAACATATGTGGAGTAATACCAATTCTTCTTAATTCTTGAACGGAGTGCTGTGTTGGTTTTGTTTTAAGCTCACCTGCTGCTCTTATATATGGAATTAGAGTTACATGTACATTCATAGTTCTTGTTTTATCAAGTTCATGTCTGATTTCTCTAATGGCTTCTAAAAAAGGCATACCTTCGATATCACCAACAGTTCCACCAAGTTCAACTATTAAAAAGTCATGATCATCACAAGCTCCAAAAATTCTTGCTTTGATTTCATCAACTACATGAGGAATAACTTGAATAGTTTTACCTAAGTATCCCCCTTGTCTTTCTCTTTTAATTACAGAAGAATAAACTTGCCCTGTTGTGAAGTTATTTTTTGCACCCAAGGTTACATCAATAAATCGCTCATAGTTTCCAACATCAAGGTCAGTCTCAGCGCCATCAGCTGTAACAAAAACTTCTCCATGCTCTAGTGGACTCATTGTTCCTGGATCAACATTTAAATAAGGATCAATTTTTAACATTGAAACTTTAAATCCTGATTGTTTTAAAATTATAGCAATCGACGCTGACGTAATTCCCTTACCTAAAGAACTCAACACTCCACCTGTTACAAAAATAAATTTTGTCATGCACATACTCCATCAATTATTTAATTTATTTTAAACTCAAATTATTAAGTATAAGTATAGAATCTCATAATAGCCATACTTTATAATTCATGTTAAGTTTTAGAAATATTTTAATTCCCTAACTTTTTGAGTTAATTATTTCGCGATTATATCTAAACAAAGTTTAGAAAGATATTTACTATTAGGATTAATTCTTTTAACTATTAAGATTAAAAGAGACTTTTAATCTTAATTTTTTTTGAGTTTATCCGCTCTTGGATAAATAAAGACTGCTTTTCTAAGAACAGAGATATTCTTAGGATCATCAATTGCATATGCCCTTATTGTTACAGTTATAGGGGTGTCTTTTTCATAATTATTTACTAAACGTGCTTTTGTTGATAAAATTAGTACTTTTTTTATCAATTTTTTGGGACCCAGAGAAAAAGGTTTAAAACGTTTGATTACAATTTCATCATGATCAATAATTTCTAAGTTAAAAACATGTTTTTTATTTTGTGTATTTTGAAAAAGAAGTAAAAAGTTATTTGTCACTTCATTGTTGTCTTTTATTTTATATAACATGGTTGTTTTATTAATATTAAGTAACATATGTTCTTTTGTTCCACCCATAATTACAAGTGCAAACAATATTAAACTCAAGGCTACTGCATACATAATAGTTGCTTTTCTGAAGATCTTTGTTTTTTTGTCATTTACAATTTTATTGGTACTTGACCACTGTACTAATGAAGGTTTTCCTAGTTTTCCCATTACTGTGGTACAGGCATCAACACATTCTAGACAGTTGATACATTCAACTTGTGTTCCTTTTCTTATATCAATATGTGTAGGGCAAACGGTGACACATTTTTCACAAGTAGTACATTCATCTAGCTCAGAAGCAAAATCTTTTATATTGAAAATACTTTTTTCTAATTTGTCATTGTAAATTTGGCCTCCACGTTTATTTGAATAAATAGCTTGGTAGGTATCATCATCATATAAAACGGATTGTACCCGCGAATAAGGACACAAATAGGTACAAAAATCTTCTTTCAGTTTGACGATGTCATAAACTAAAAAAGCAGTAATCCCTAGCAATAAACCTATTAAAAAAACATGTTCAGAAGGATTTTGTAAATAAAGGAAAAAATCTTCTGGTGGAACAAAAAACCACAGCAAATCAGCTGCTGCTAATAATGAAAGTAGGGTCCAAAGGAAAATTCCAATAACTTTTTTTATTTTGTTTTTGTTTTTTGAATAATCGGCATCTTTTTGTTTGTTTTTAATGCGTTTTAATCCAAGAATTTTATCTTCAATTAAATCTCTGTATACAACCCTAAAGATTGTCTGGGGACAGGCCCATCCGCACCAAGCTCGCCCTCCAACAGTGGTAGCAGCAAAAATACCTAAAAATAATAACATGAGTAAAAAAGGAAGCATATAAAGTTCTTGCATATCAAATGCTATCCCCATAAGATGCAATTGTTTTTTGTCAAATGACAAGAGGAAAATATGATTGCCATTAATGGTAATGAAAGGAACAACGAGCGTAAGAACCGTTGCAAAAACATACATATAATAACGTTTTATTCTATATGAAGTTTTAATAAGTGTGTTTTTCATGAACAACCTTAAATTTAAATATTAATTATTGTAATTATAGTGTAATTAATTTTAAAAGTATATTTAATCTAAAAATATTTAACTAAATTTATATTATAAGTTTAAAATAAGTTAAATTACTTGATTGAAATCAATTTTAGACGCTTGCACACTTTTTACACATAAAATTATTATAATTTAAAAAATAAAAGGAAAATAATGAAAAAGAATAATACTTTAGTTCAAGTTTTTGGCAAGATTGTTTTAAGTGCAAGTTTATTAACAAGCACGATGTTAATGGCATCTGGAAGTCATGGTGGAGGTCATGAAGATATGAGTAAAATGCAAAATATGGATATGAATAAAATGCATAAAAAAATGACAAAAACAAATAATCATATGGGGGATCATATGCATAATGGAAAAATGCAAAACCATATGAATTCAAATGGAAAAACAAACGAGCAACTGGCAAAATTAAAAAAGTCTAAAGAAGTGACAAAAACAAATGTGCAAAGTAAAGTAAACAATCATATGGGCGATCATATGCACAATGGAAAAATGCAAAATCATATGAATCAAGATGGAAAACCTAACGCAAAACTATAAAACACTAGACCATTAAAAGGAATAAAATGCAAAATATAAATGTACAGCATTTAAATAGAAGAGGTTTTGTCAAAGGTATAATTGCAGGAAGTATCATAGCCTCAACTCCTAGCTCTTTATTAGCTTCTAAAACCTATGCTAAAACATTAAAATGTAGTGAAATGAGTGGAAAAGAGTTTTATTTAACAATTGATAATACAATGGTTAATTATACAGGTAACAATGTTCTTGCCACAACTATAAATGGAATGCTTCCAGCTCCTACATTAAAATGGGTAGAAGGAGAAGAAGTTACAATACATGTAAAAAATAATTTACAAGAAGACAGTTCAATACATTGGCATGGAATTATCTTGCCTTCTAAAATGGATGGGGTACCTGGAATATCATTTGATGGTATTAAACCAGGGGAAACCTTTACGTATAAATTTACTTTGAATCAAAGTGGAACGTATTGGTATCATAGTCATTCTGGTTTTCAAGAGCAAACGGGTGTATATGGATCCATTGTTATTGAACCAAAAGAAAAAGACCCTTATTCTTTTGATGAAGATTATGTCATTGCTTTATCTGATTGGAGTGATGAAAAACCAAAAAATGTCTATAGAAAATTAAAAGTAGCAGGTGATTACTATAATAGAGTGGGTAGAACGGTTGGAGATTTGCTAGTGAAGTGAAAGAGTTTGGCCTTTGGAATGCATTTAATGCAAGAAAAATGTGGAATAATATGTCTATGACAGATAGAGACTTATCTGATGTTTCTGGCTCTACTTATACCTATTTAATGAATGGGCATAATCCTGCTTCTAATTTTACTGCTTTATTTAAAGCAGGTCAAAAAATAAGACTTAGATTTATAAATTCCTCTGCTATGTCGTTTTTTGATATAAGAATACCAGGATTAAAAATGACAGTTGTTGCAGCAGATGGTAACAATGTTAAACCCGTTGAAGTTGATGAGTTTAGAATTGGAACGGCAGAAACATATGATGTTATCGTTGAACCAAAAGATCAAAAAGCTTATGCCATTTTTGCTCAAAGTATAGAACGATCTGGTTATGCTATTGGACATTTGACATATAATAAAAATGTTTTAGCAATGGTCCCTAAGATGGATGAAGTACCTGTATTAAGCCATGCTGATATGGGAATGGATATGAGTTCAATGGATCATTCTTCAATGGACATGAGTTCAATGAATATGCCCAAAACAAAACAAGAGCCAATGGACATGGGTTCAATGAATATGTC
>SPKZ01019157.1_pt1 | contig 20726 bp, 17 predicted proteins | sample 2456571 | NCBI WGS metagenome assembly SPKZ01 (sample SAMN11192286, study PRJNA482655) | marine metagenome | biome: ENVO:00000447; feature: ENVO:00000244|ENVO:00000211|ENVO:00000569|ENVO:00002023; material: ENVO:00002151; isolation source: ocean water from marine abyssalpelagic zone ... | reverse complement strand
GCGCGCGGGCCCGGCGGCTCCCCGAGCAGCCCTTCGTCCCGCAGGCTCACGAAGCCTCCCTCGGCCACCACGATGTGATCGACCACACGGACCCCCAGCAATTCCCCGGCCTCCACCAGCCGCTGCGTGACCGCACGATCCTCGGCACTCGGCGTGGGGTCTCCGCTGGGGTGGTTGTGGACCAGCACCAGCGACGCCGCGCACGCCGCGAGGGCGGGCCGGAAGACCTCCCGGGGATGCACGAGGCTGGCGGTCAGGGTGCCTCGGGAGATCACCTGTTTTCCCAGCACGCGCTGTCTTCCATCGAGCAGCAACACGATGAAGCACTCCTGGCAGGCGTGCCTCAAGATCGGATGGAAGTGCCGGAACACGTCGGCGGGGCCGCCGATGCTCGATCCGCGGACCAGGCGTTTGGCGTGGAGACGGCGCCCCAGTTCGAGGGTCGCCAGCAGCGCGGCGGACTTCGCTTCTCCCACCCCGGCGATGCGCATGAGTTCCGCGCGGCTGCTTCGCGCCAGCCCGAGCAGGCCGCCACAGCGACCGAGCACGCGCAGCGCGATCTGGTGGGCGCTCGCGTGCGTGTCGCCGCTTCGCAGCACGAGCGCGAGCAGTTCGGCCTCGGTGAGAGCCTCCGCGCCCTGGGCGCTCATGCGCGAGCGCGGCGACGGAAAGATTGCAATCGGGTCCGCTGAGCGGCGTGACATGGGAACTCGAGGACCGGGGAGAGGACAGTAGCGCGCCAAAGTGGAGAAGCGAAGGCGATCCGCGGCCTGGCTTCGGCCTGCCGGCGCGCGAAGACGGGCGCTCAGCGTCTGGCAGCGGCGGGAATCAGGGGCGCTCTCAGGAAGCGTTCGGAGACTTGGGGGGCCAAGGGGTGTTGGATGGCGCGTACCCGAAGGCCTATGTGCGCGGCGTCGCCGCGGCGGGCAGAGCGGTTGGCGAGACGCTCGAGGTAGCGATCCCCTTCTCGGATCCGGGCGAAGCGCCGGAAGAAGGCGTCGGGATTGTGGAGCAGGTGGTCGATCTGACGGTCCAGGCGACGATCGAGGGGGGGCAACACCCGCTGGGCGGCGAGGATCGGTGCTGGCCGTTGCGGCGGTCCCGGGAAGAAACCCGCCGGGCTCACCAGCGCGCCGGCTGACACCGCGTAGTGTGGACTGGAGGGCCGGCGGGGTTGCGGGTTCTGGGCAGCCGTTCGCCGGAGGGAGGGCTCGGGCGCAGCGACGCGCTGCTCTTGGCTGGGCCCGGTCCCGCCGAGGTCGTAAGGGGCCCCGACCAGGAACATCCAGGTCGCCAGGCCGCCGGCCAGCACCGCGGCGGTACGCATCGGAGCTAAGCCCTGGAGGAAGCCGCGGATTCCTCTCGGACGCACTTCGTAGGCCTGTATGCGCGCCATCACGTGGCTCGTGAGATGTGCGGGCGGCTCGGGTTCCGGCAACGTTTTCAGCAGCTCGTTGAGCCTGCGCTCCTCCTCGATCGCGAACCCCTCGGCCATCGCGTCGGGCGCCTGCTCGTCGGTGTCTCGTTGCCAGCGACTCACGAATCCGTCTCCTCGGATCGTTCGCGCACGAAATCCTCGAGTAGAACCTTGAGCGCCGAGCGCGCTCGGTGGATGCGCGACTTGACGGTTCCCTCCGGGATCCCCAATACGTGGGCGATCTCGCTATAGGGCTGCCCTTCGAATTCTCGGAGCACCACAGCGATGCGCAGATCGTAAGGGAGTTTGCCGAGTGCCAGCTGGACGGCCCGCTGGTCCTCCGCGCCAGCCGCACTGTCCTCCGGATCTCTCGGTGCGCTGGGCAGTGCTGCGCCTCCGGCCTGCTGCACACCCAGTGCCTGGCTACGCGCATGGGCACGTCGCAGGCTGCGGAGGCGGTTCTTGGCGGCGTTGGCGGCCACGCGGTAGACGAAGGTCGAGAAGCGGGCTTCCCCGCGGAAGCGCTTGCCATGGCGGTAGAGGCTGAGGAAGGCGTCCTGAGAGGCGTCCGCAGCCTCCTCCCGATCTCCCAGCATGCGCACCATCAGTCCGAAAACGGGGCGCTCGTGCCGCTTGACGAGCATCGAGAAGGCTTCCATGTCGCCTTCCTTCTGCCAGCGCGCAACGAGTTCCGAGTCCGGGTCGACGTCCGTAGCGCGGGTGCTCATGCTCGCACCCAACAGCGCGGGTCTGATGAAGTCGGCAGCCACTGCTTGCATCCCGGAAATCGGACACCGGTCGCGGGAATCGGGTTCCCACGGAGCTCGGTCACGTCGTCCCTTCGGAATCGACCCCCGCGGGGATCAGCGCCAGGGGATCGTCGGGGCGCTGCCAGTCGCCGCTCTTACCGCCCCGTTTGCTCGCCAGGTGGATCGACTCCACGGTCATGCCGCGGTCCACGCCCTTGCACATGTCGTACACCGTCAACCCGGCGGCGGCGACCGCAGTGAGTGCCTCCATCTCCACGCCCGTTCGGGCATGCGCGCTGGCGCGGGCCTCGATGCGCAGCCGCTGGGCCTGCGGGTCCGGGGTCACTTCCACGTCCACGGAGTCCAGGGGCAGCGGGTGGCAGAGCGGGATCCATTCGCTCGTGCGCTTGGCGGCCTGGATCCCCGCCAGCCTCGCCGTGGCCAGCACGTCTCCCTTTGCGATACCACCGCTGGCGATGCGCTCCAGGGTCGCTGCGGCCATGCGCACGGCGCCTCGCGCCACACAGACACGCTGCGTGACGGCCTTGTCGCCCACGTCCACCATGCGCGCGCGGCCCTCGGCATCCAGATGGGACAGCTCACCACTCACGCCGTTTTCTCCTCCCTCTCGCACACCCAGTCGAGCATGTCAGCGAAGATCTCTTCGCGTGTCGACTCGTGGAAGATCTCGTGCCCGCGCCCCGAGTAGCTGCGGAGCTGGCCCAGGGGAGCTTCTTGGGCAAAGCGCTCGCTGGCGCTGGGATCGCAGAGCGAGTCCCGCTCCCCCCGCAGCAGCAGTACGGGTTGTTGCAGTGCTCTAGCGTGGAGCCGCCGCATGGCGCGAAAGCTCTGCGCTACCAGCGAGGCCGTCGCATGGCTGAATTCCGCCAGGGGATCTTCGAGAATTTCGGACACCACCGCCGGGTCCTCGCTGAGGGACTCCAGGTTCAATCCGACGCGCAGTTTCAAGCGCGGTGCGACCCGCGCCATCAGCCCCGTGCAGAGGGCGCGCAGCGGTGCGAGGCCGCCGCGCCTTTGCAGCGGTGTCCCGGACAGCAGGGCCCCCGCCAAGTCGGCCGGGCGCTCCTGCAGAAAGAGCGCACTGACCAGGCCACCGAGGTCGTGACCTACGAGGTAGAGGGGGCGCTCCTGGCACTCTGCACGGGTGTCGCCCATTACCTCCGCGAGGTCGTCCAGGTAGTCGTCGAAGCGGCGCGCGTGGGCACGGGCGCCGCCGGAGCGTCCGTATCCCCGCTGATCGAAGGCGAAGACCGCACACCGGCGACGTGCAAACCAGCTCGCCAGTCGCTCGTAGCGGCCGCTGTGCTCCGCGAAACCGTGAACGATGAGCAGCGCGCGCGCGGGATCCTCGGGCAGCCATGCCCGACGGAAGAGATCCGGCGCAGCCGCGCGCGTGACGTGGCACTCGCGGCGAAGAATGGGCGGGGCGTCCACCGGCGGCAGCCTAGCTGCGATCGCCCCTGCAAGCCGATTTTTCGCGCGGCGCGCGGCGCGCGGTCGCGCCGATCGCAGCTGGCGGAACGGGGGCTTCCGGGGGGGATGGGACCGCTTGCATTCAGGAACTCGGCGGGCGCGTGAGGCCCGCGCGGGCCTGCTTCACGCGTGCGAGATAGGCGACGCCGCGGATATCGGAGCCCCAGAAGTACGCGGAGATGCCGTCGTCCTCCCCCAGGCGCCGGATGTTGTCGGCCAGAATGCGGCAACCCGCCTCGATGTTCATCTCTATGGTGGTGAGGTTCCCGGCCATGTTCATGTCCTCCACCATGTAAGGCATCACCTGCATGAGGCCGATCGCCCCCTTGCGGCTGCGTACCCACGGTCGGGCACCGCTCTCCACGCGGATCACGGCAGCCACCAGTTCCGGGGCCAGCTCCTGTTCCTGCGCGCAGCGGGTCAGCGAGGCGGTGATGCGCCGCCGCTGGTCGTCGGACAGTTCGGGGTTCCACTCCCCCAACCGCGCGTGGATGCCGTTTGCGCCGATGCCGGCTCCGTCAGCCCGGGGCAGCGCGGCCGTCCTGGCATCCGGGGCGGGGCCACGATTCACCACAAGCAACATCGAGATCGCGAATAGACACGCGATGCCGACTCGAGACATGGAACTCCCCCGGGGGCTGGAGAGAACGCTAAGAACCGCCCACCAAGGCAAAGCGTACTCGACCCCATGGAGGGCGACCACGCCCGGATGCCCACGTCGCACAGCGGGCGTTTCCCCCGCCGGGAAGCACACGCTCCCCCAATTGGGTGAGATTCTTTATTGACCCGCGGATCTTCCAGGTGGTAGTTTCAAGTCGATTGGTGGGGATGGGGAGCCCTCAACGCACGGGAGTGGGATCGAAGAGCCTGCGTCTCGCAGGTTGCGAGCGAAACCAGGGAACTCGAGTCGGCGACCCCGTCGCCTTCCGGGAGCCGTGGAGACGATGTCGATTTCCTCCCAGGACACTCCGCTGCCAATGACGGCCCAAGACCTCCCCGCCCGAAGCTCTGCCGAGGATTTTTCCGCGCGCCGTCTCCTCGAGGGACTCTCCCGCGTGTATCGCTGGGTGTTGGTGGTGGACGCCCAGCGGCGCGTGCTGTGGGCGAGTGAGGCCTTCTCCGAAGTCGTCGCTCCGGGAGAAGAGGTACTGGGTCGCGACGCGAGCAGGTTCATTCCGCTGCTCCCCCATCCCGATCAGATCTTCAAACTGAACACGAAGCTGAAGCAGAGGCCCCCGCATGTGGGCCTGACCCTCGGTATGCGCACCTCCGACGGCGTGGACACCCCGGTGGAGGTACACCTCGTCCGGATCGACACGGATGAGAGCGCCCCGCACCTGTTGGCCATCGCACGCCCCAGCGAGCAGGGCGCGAGCGTCGATCTCGCCCCCGCGCACTCGATCGTCGATGAGGTTTCCGAGGCCGTGGTCCTGGTGGATCCACAGGGCTTCGTGACCTTCGCGAACAGGGCGGCGCTGGAACTCTTCGACCTTCCGCGCAACAGCATCGAGGGCTCTGCTGCGGCGCTGCTCTTCGGTTCCGAAGCGACGAGCATCGGCCTCACCGTCGACTCGCTGATCGGCCGCCAGTCCGGTGCGTGCGAGCTGTCACTGCTGCGTCCAGATGGCTCCCACTGCGAGCTGCTGGTTCGCGCCTCCTCCCTCGAGCCGGGGATGCCGGGCACGATGCTGTGCCTGCGGGATCTAAGCGCCTCCGACCGGGAGCAGCGCGCGCTCCTCAAGGTCAACGAGGAACTCGAGTACTGCGTGAACGCCCTGGCCCATGACCTGCGCTCACCGCTGGTAGCGCTGCTGGGCTTCTCACGGCTGCTCCGCCAGGACTACGCGGAGCTGCTCGACGCGAGCGGTCTGCACTTCCTCGACCGCATCGAGCAGGCGGGTGTGACCATGGAGAGCCTGATTCACGACCTTCTCGAACTCTCCCGCATCGAGTCGCCGGCGCCGAATCCATCCCGCGTCGACTGCCGCAGCGTGCTCGTGCAGCTGGCCGCGGAGTTCAAGCCGCGTCTGGAGGATGCGGGGATCCGGCTGGTCTTCCCAGATGCGCCGCCGCCGATCCGCTGCGATCGCACGCGCCTGTATCAGGTGGTGTCGAACCTGATCGGAAACGCCGTGGAGCATATGGGGGAAGTCGTGGAGCCCCGGATCGAGGTGGAAGTCCTCGAGCGCGAGGCCGCCGACGAGATCGTGATCTCCGACAACGGACAGGGGATCGGTGCGGAGAGCCACCAGGCGATCTTCGAGGTCTTTCATCGGCTGGGCCGACGCCCGGTTGGGGCTCACGGAGCCGGGATTGGCCTGGCGATCGTCCGGAAGATCGCCGAGTCCCACGGCGGGCGTGTCTGGGTGGAGAGCGAGTCGGGCAAGGGCGCCGCTTTCCACGTGCTCTTCCCGCGATAGCTCCCCCGCCACGACCCGTGGCCGGGCTCGCGCAGGGGCGCTTGCCCAACCCGAAGGCTCGCCTATGCTGCGCGTCCGAGTTCGGCGAGCATGTATCCGGAACTATTCTCAATCGGCGATTTCAGGATCAGCACCTTCGGGCTGATGATGGCGCTGGCCTTCCTGACCGGGGGCTGGATCACCTCCATCCGAATGCGCGAGGAGGGCCTCGATCCCGAGCAGGCCTGGAGCCTGCTCGTCTACGTGATGCTCGGCGGCGTCGTTGGCTCCAAGCTCTACTTCGCGGTGGACGTCCATCTGCGCACTGGCATCCCTTTCACGGATCTGCTCTTCGCGCGCGAGGGCATCACTTGGTACGGAGGCCTCATCCTGGCCACGCTGGTGGGTGCCTTCTGGTGTCGTCGGAACGGCTTGTCGATCAAGCAGGTGATGGACTGCACGGCGGTGGCAGGTGCAGTGGGGCAGTCCATCGGCCGCGTCGGCTGTTTCCTGGTGGGAGACGACTACGGGCGCGTCACGGACCTGCCCTGGGCAGTGACCTTTCCACGCGGCGCGCCTCCCACCTTCGACCCCGTCCACCCCACGCAGATCTACGAGATCCTCTGGCTGTTGCCGGTGGCCGGCTTCTTGTGGTTGCGCCGTCAGCGGAGTCCCTTTCTCTTCGGCGAATACATTGCGCTGAATGGTTTCGGGCGCATCTTCGTCGAGACCTTGCGCGTGAACCCGGTGGTGGCGCTCGGCTTCACGGAGCCCCAACTCGTGGGGATGGGACTCATCGTGCTCGGTGTCGTCGGCTGGCTCTATTTCTTCCGCCGCGACGGCGAGAAGATCGTCACGGCCTGAGCGCGCTGCGTCCCCGGCCGGGCACCGATCATCCGGTGGAGGAGGGCTGGAGGCGCGCGAGCAACGCGTCTGCCTGGGAGACCAGCGTCTCGGCGCCCGCGCTCTCGGCGAGCTGCTTGCACACTTCCACCGCCGCTTGCGCGAGGCGCTCGTGGGGCGGCTGGGGTTCTGGGTCGTTGGCCTGCCAACTCGAGAGCTCGCTGAGGCACGACGCCGAATCCCGCTCGAGGTAGCGGTCCATGCCCCGCGAGAAAGCGGCCAGGGCCACGACGGCCCCGCCGCTGTCGGCCGCCTGCTCGAAGCAACTTGCGGCCCGCGCGTAGTGTCCCCCCTCGAGATAGGAGTGGGCAGCCCGCAGCCGGCCCACGGCCGGGGAGCCGTGGATCTCGGTGAGCAACGCATCCACGGAGAGCCCGAAGACCTGCTCGGCATCTCCCTGGTGCTCGAGGAGGTAGCGGGTCACGCGTCCGTTCTCGGCGTGGACGCACAGCAGCATTCGCAACTCCCGGGCCGTCTGGTCGAGCAGCGACTCCGCCTCGCTGCGTCCCTCCACGAGACGCCGACCGGCGGTGGCCAGGATCTTCTCGAACTCTTCGAAGAGCGTCCGGGTATCCGGATCGGCCCGGTCGCGGAGCTTTCGCACACGGGGGCCGTAGACTTCGCACTGGTAGAAATTTTCCCGGAAGCTCATGGCTTCGTGGAAGAGGGAGCCCACCGCCAGATCGAAGAGCGCCCCGCGGTCTGCGAGACTGGCCTGCATCTCGTCGCGGCTCCGGAAGGAATCGTGACAGCGCTCCTTTAGCCGGAACAACACGCTCTCCTCGTCGTTGCTCACCAGCGCCTCGAGTTCTTCGAAGCGCAGCTTTCCGACTCGATGCTGTGCGAACAGTCGACGCATCATCCGGTGGCCTTCCAGAAAGTCCTGGACGATGCGGACGAGGTTCTGCTCGGTGTCCGACATGTAGAGATTATAGTTCGCGCGCGCTCGAATGCGCGCGTGCTAACCTGCGCGGCTGATGGCGTCAGAGGATCCGGCCCGAGGCGAGATGTCCCGGCATCCCTCCGGCCGTTCACCGCGCGCAGTCCTGCTGGTGGTCTTCACCACCATCCTGATCGACTGGGTGGGCTTCAGCGTGCTGATTCCGGTGCTCCCCATCTACGCGGAGCGCCTGGGTGCGGGCCCGGTGCAGATCGGCATGCTGCTCACCGTCTACGCGCTCGCCCAGTTGCTCTTCCTGCCCGCTTGGGGATGGGTTTCCGATCGCGTCGGTCGCCGCCCCGTCATCCTCTGTTCCCTGCTGGGCACCGCGCTCTCCTTCTCTTTGCTGATTCAAGCGGACACTGTGGAGATGATCTTCGCCGCCCGCGCCCTGGCGGGCTTCTTCGCAGCGAGCATCGGTACCGCCCAGGCCGTGGTCACGGACGTGACCAGCGAGGAGGACCGGGCGGGTGGCATGGGGATGATCGGTGCCGCCTTCGGGCTCGGGATGGTGCTGGGCCCCGCCATGGGCGGGTTCCTCGCCCGATACTCCGCCGAGGCGCCCTTCCAGGCCATCATCGTACTGGCCCTCGCCAACTTGGCCCTCGCCTGGTGGCGCCTTCCAGAGACGCGAGTTCCGGAGCGGGGAGAGATGCGCTGGCGGGAGCTGGGCGTGGCGCTCATTCCGACTCCGCTGCGGCTGGTGGCGGCGGTACACGACCGGCGCATCGGCTTGTATCTGACCCTCTTCTTCTTTCAGTTCACGGCCTTTGCGGTACTGGAGGGGCAGATCACCTACTTCCTGTCCGTCGCGCACGGCGCCGACGAACTCAACGTGGCCATGATCTTCGCTTGGATCGGGCTGGTGCTCGCCCTCACCCAGGGAGTCGCTTTGCGCCGGCTGGTGCCCCGGGTGGGCGAGGAGCGGCTGGTGATGCTCGGCCTTTTCGCCATGGGGGTCGGCCTGATGGCCGTGGCGCTGGCGGAAAGTCTGTCCTGGTTCTACCTCATCGGTACCTTGATCGCGTTGGGCAATGGGTTGGCGTTTCCGACCTTCACCGGGCTCTACTCCAAGGCCTGCGAGGCCGGACAGGCCGGCGAACTGCTCGCGCAGAGCCAGTCCATGGCCACCACCGGGCGCATCGTGGGGCCGGTCGCCGCCGGTTGGCTGATGGTGCACGGCTCCCTGGGGATGCCCTTCCTGATCGCGGGCGGGATCATGTTCGGCTGCATGATCTGGTTCCGCCTCGCTCGCCGCACCCTGATCGAAGGGCTACCGTAAGCGAGCCTCGTGGCCCCGCGGCAGTGGCTGCGCGGATCCCATCAATCCCCTGCGGGCCAACCAAGTGCGACGCGCTCCGGGCCCGCCTGCAACGAGGACGCCCGGCCCCGACGCCCGTACCCGCGAGGAAGACATGGATCCCATCGAACGCGAAAATATGGAAGTCGACGTCCTCTACGTGGGGGCGGGGCCCTCTACGTTGGCTTCCGCGATCCACCTCATGAATCAGGTGGAGGCCCGCAACCGGCGCGCCGAGGCCAGCGGAGAGCCCGGCGTCGAGCCCCCCAGCATCCTGGTGCTGGAGAAGAGTGCGAACATCGGGGACCACATGCTCTCGGGTGCGGTGATGAACCCGCGCGCCCTGCGCGAGCTGGTCCCGGACTTCGAGTCCCAGGGTTTTCCCACCGAGTACGTGTGCAACTACGCGGGTTTCTGGATCTTTCACCCAAAGGGCCGGTTGGCGGCTCCGAGCTTCGCGACGCCCCCGAACTTTCGCAAGAAGGGCTATCACGTGGCTTCCCTCAACAAGATCGCCAAGTGGCTCGGCGAGCGCGCCGAGGCCGCGGGGGTGGACATCTTTCCTGGCTTTGCGGGAGACCAGTTGCTCATCGAGGGCGGGCGCGTGGTGGGCGTGCGCACCGGTGACATGGGGGTCGACAAGGAGGGTCAGCCCAAGAGCACCTTCCAGCCGGGCATGGACATCTTCGCCAAGGTGACGGTGCTCGGAGAGGGAGTGCGCGGCACGCTCTCGCAGCAACTCATCGACCGCTTCGAGCTCGAGGGGCGCAATCCGCAGACCTTCGAGACCGGCGTGAAGGAGATCTGGAAGATCGACCCGAAGAAGCACCGGCCCGGCCGGGTGGTACACGGCCTGGCCTTTCCGGAGATCCTGAAGGGCTTCCACGGCATGTGGCTCTACGACATGGCGGATGACCTGATCTCCTACGGCTACGTGACGCTCCTCGAGTCGGAGAATCCGCACAGCGACCCGCACCTGGAGGCGCAGAAGTTCAAGACCAACCCCTGGATGAAGTGGCTGCTCGAAGGCGCGGAGTTGGTGCGCTACGGGGCGAAGTGCATCCCCACGGGCGGCCTCTACTCACAGCCCAAGCTCTACACCGATGGCGCATTGCTGGTGGGAGACTCGGCGAGCATGTGCAACGCCCAGAACCTCGCCGGCATCCACATGGCGATGAAGACCGGGATGCTGGCGGCCGAGACCCTGGTGGAGGCCCTGGCCGCGCAGGACTTTTCGTCCAAGACGCTGGGGGGGTACGCGGAGCGCTTCCGTCACAGCTGGGCTTACGAGGAGCACTACCAGGCGCGCAACTTCGCGCCTTCCGTCCAGAAGGGTGTCTTCTTCTTCGGCCTCAACGAGCCGCTGCGCATGCTGACGGGCGGCCGGGGCCTCGAGGACGAGATGAACCTGGACGCGGGACATACCCACATGAAGAAGCTCTCGCAGCTACCCGCTTCGCGGCGTGAGAAGGAGGTTTTCGAATTCGACGGCAAGCTCACCTTCAGCAAGGAGCACCTGGTGGGCTTCAGCGGAACGCAGCACGAAGCCGATCAGCCCTCCCATCTCGTGGTGGCCGACGTGGACCTCTGCAGCGACGTGTGCGCCGAGGAGTACGGGAATCCTTGCGAGAGCTTTTGCCCGGCAGCCGTTTACGAGATGGTGGACGATCCCGGCAATCCGGGACGCAAGCAGCTCTTCATCCACCACGAGAACTGCGTGCACTGCAAGACCTGCGATATCGCGGACCCCTACCAGGTGATCACCTGGACACCGCCCGAGGGAGGCGAGGGACCCGACTACACGCAGATGTAGCGGTCGCTCAGCTGCAGCCGCTGGTGTTCCCGCAATTCGGGCACTTGTAGCAAGCGCCATTGCGGATCATGATGCCCCCGCAGTCGCTGCAACTTGGCGCGTCCGACTGGTTGACGATTGCGAAGGGAACGGTGTCGCCGCCCATTCCACCGGCCACGACCGCCAGCGGCGCAGGGGTGGCGCTCGCCTGGCTCTGGGCGCGCGGCGCGAGTCCTGAGCTCGCTTCGTTGCTCTCCTGCTCGTCGACGATCTCGGCCTCATCGGCCAGGAAGCGTCCGCCCAGGTAGCGGAACACGTAGTCCATTACGGACTTCGCCATCGGGATCTTGCGGTTGTTCGTAAACCCCGAGGGCTCGAAGCGGGTGTGGCTGAACTTGTCGACCAGGGCCTTCAGCGGCACGCCGTACTGCAGGGAGATGGAGGTCATGGTCGCGATCGTGTCCATCAGGCCCGAGACGGTGCTGCCCTCCTTGGCCATGCGCAGGAAAATCTCGCCCGGTTGACCGTCGTCGTAGAGACCCACCGTGAGATATCCCTCGTGTCCGGCGATGGAGAACTTGTGGGTGGTGGCGTCCCGCTCGTCCGGGAGCTTGCGTCGCACCGGCCGGGGCCCCGCCAGTTCGGCGACCGTCCCTTCTGCGTCCATGCTGGCGTTGAGGGGCTGGGTGCGCTTGCTGCCGTCTCGGTAGACGGCCAGCGACTTCAGGCCCAGTTTCCAGCCCTCCACGTAGGCGTGCATGATGTCGTCGGAGGTGGCGCTCTCGGGCAGGTTCACCGTCTTGCTGATGGCGCCGGAGAGGAAGGGCTGCACGGCGCCCATCATGCGCACGTGCCCCATCCAGTGGATGCTGCGCGCACCCTTGGCGGGGCGGAACGCACAGTCGAAGACGGGCAGGTGCTTCTCGAGCAGCCCCGGGGCGCCCTCGATGGTCTCGTGCTCGTCGATGTGGGCGATGATGTCGCGGATCGTCTCCTCCTCGTAGCCGAGGGCGCGCAGCGCCATGGGAACACCGTGGTTCACGATCTTGAGGAAACCGCCGCCCACCAGCTTCTTGTACTTCACGAGCGCGATGTCGGGCTCGACGCCCGTGGTATCGCAGTCCATCATGAAGGCGATGGTGCCGGTGGGCGCCAGTACCGTGACCTGGGCGTTCTTGAAGCCCGATTTTCGCCCCTTCTCCTCGGCGAGGCGCCAGACCGCTTTCGCGGAGGCGTGGAGATCGGCGGGAACGCCCGTGGGATCGATCTTCTCCGAAGCGGCCCGGTGCATGCCGATCACCTGCAGGAAGGGGCGCCGGTTCACCCGGTAGCGGGGGAAGGGGCCCATGTTCGCGGCGATCTCGGCGCTGGTGAGATACGCCTGGCCGCACATCAGCGACGTGATGGAGGCCGACAGGTTGCGGCCCTCATCGCTGTCGTAGGGGAGCCCCGCGGTCATCAGCAGGGCGCCCAGGTTCGCGTAGCCGAGGCCCAGGGGCCGGAAGAGGTGGCTGTTGCGCTTGATCTGGGTAGTCGGGTAGTCCGCGTGGTCGACGAGGATCTCCTGCGCGAGGATCGTGAGGGCCACGGCATGCTGGAAGGCCTCGACGTCGAAGTTCCCCTCGTCATTGAGGAACTTCATCAGGTTGAGGCTCGCCAGGTTGCAGGCGGTGTCGTCGAGGAACATGTACTCCGAGCAGGGGTTGCTCGAGCTGATGCGCCCCGAACTCTTGACGGGGTTCCAGAGGTTGATGGTGGTGTCGTACTGGATGCCCGGGTCGCCGCAGACGTGGGTGGCGTCCGCCATCTCGCGAAGCAGTTCGCGGGCCTGGAAGGTGTCCACTACGTCACCGCTCGTGACTGCCCGGGTCTGCCAGGGGCTGTCGGAGAGTGCGGACTGCATGAAGCTGTCGGTCACGCGCACCGAGTGGTTGGCGTTCTGGTAGAACACCGAGTCGTAGGCGCCGCCGGGTACGTTGAAGCCCCCGTCGTAGCCCGCGTCGATGAGCGACCAGGCGCGCTTCTCCTCGTTGGCCTTGGAGGCGATGAAGTCCATCACGTCCGGGTGGTCGACGTCCAGGATCACCATCTTGGCGGCGCGTCGGGTCTTGCCGCCCGACTTGACGACGCCCGCGAAGGCGTCGAAGCCACGCATGAAGGAAACCGGGCCCGATGCGGTGCCGCCGCCTTTGAGCTTCTCCCGCGAGGAGCGGATTCTGGAGAGGTTGGAGCCCGCCCCGGAGCCGCCCTTGAAGAGCATCGCCTCGGTCTTTGCGAGGTCCATGATCGACTCCATGGTGTCGTCCACGGAGTTGATGAAACAGGCGCTGGCCTGCTGGGGGGTGTCGGGAACGCCCAGGTTGAACCAGACCGGGCTGTTGAAGGCCATCTGCTGGTTCACGAGGATATGGCTCAACTCATCCGAGAAGCACTGTGCGTCCTCGGAACTGCGGAAGTAGCCCGAGCCCTCTCCCCAGGAACGGATGGTGTCGACCACGCGCCCGATCAACTGCTTGACGCTGTGCTCGCGCTCCGGCGTGCCGATGTGCCCGCGGAAGTACTTCGAGGAGACGACGTTGGTGGCGAGCGGCGACCAACTCGCCGGAATCTCCACGTCGTCCTGTTCGAAGACGGTTTCGCCTCGTTCGTTGCTGATGTGGGCGGAGCGGATCTCCCAGGTGAGTTCGTCGAAGGGGTGAGTGCCGGCTCGCGTGAAGTAGCGGGGCACCTCGACGCCCTGCGGCGCGCGTCTGCGCGAGCGACCGGGGCGAGCGCTGCCCACGCTCCGCAAGCCTTCTCCGCGCTCGGTGTTGCTGGTGGTGGTCCCGATCCCGCTCACGTCTGTCCCCGTCGTCATCGCGTTACCCTGTCTCCCGAGTTTGCCTCGATTTCATCGATCCCGAATCCCCTCCCCGTCCCGCTTCCGGGGAATCGGGACGCCTCAGCCCTGCCGCGCCGACCGTGCATCGATCACGCGCCGTTGTCTGTCCGACCGGCTACTGGCCATCGGTTCTTCAACCGTGCTGGCCGCGTCGTCTGGCTACCGCGCTGGACGGAAGCGGGTCGGGCAGGGATCCCGATTCTGAAAGCTGTTAGAAGTTTGGAGTTCCGGAAGTCCGAAACTCACGCGTGAACGGGTCCCGGACAAGAGTCCGGGGATGAGAGAGGCCTCAGAACGACTGAGGCCCCCGAACCGAGCTTGGGCCTCCATCCCAAGAAAACATCAACGTCCCGGTTCGCATCCCCCTGTCGACCGCCTGTTCAAGAACCCCCCCAGGCCGTCAGGAAGGACATGTCTCATCCCCGCGTTGATTGATACTCCTCGGAGCGCTCAGCGTCAATGGAGGATTCCACCAAATCTTGGGTGTCTCGCACCATTGGCCCACAAGCCCTTGAGGTTTCGCGAGTTTTCGCTGGAGGAAATCGCGCGGATTTTCGAGGCCGCGCCCCGGGCTCTCGTAGGCCGCCCAGGGAAGTCCCCTAACCTGTCGGAATCAAAATAAAATCGGTGGAACGAGCGATGCGGCGCCGGATTCTGGAGCGAGCGGCTCGCAAGCCCCTCAATCAGGCAGGCCCGTGAAGCGCAGTCCGATGCCCTCGGCGACCTTGTAGCGGACGTTCATGCCGATCAGCAGTGCGGTGATCGACTCCACGATGCGCGCGTTTGCGAGTGGACCTCCGTCCACCGCCCTCAGGCCCGGCACCAGGCCGCAGAGCGCCATGATCGCCGGGCGGGCCTGTTTGGGGCCAGAAATCACCACGTCACAGTCCACGGGCTCGGCGAGCTCTTGGAGACGGTGAGCAGAGACGTTCTGGAAAGCCGAGACGGTCGCGACGCCCTGGGGGGCCAGGCTCGCCACGAGTTCCGCGCAGGAGCCCTGCCATACGCCCAGCATGCGCGAGGCGGCGTCGCCCACCGAGGTCGCCAGGGGCACGCCCATGGAGACCAGCGTCTGCCCCGGCTCGAGCGCCTCGCGGATGCCCTTGACGGTGCTCGCGGTGTGTTCGAAGGGAACGGAGAGGATCACGACCGGAGCGGAGGCAGCTGCCTCGGCGTTCTCGAAGCCACGCACACGGGCCTCCGGCACGGATCCCGCCACCTGCTGGGCGGCCTCCTCGGCGCGCTCCAGCTTGCGGGAGCCGATCACCACCGGCCGACCGGCGGCCGCGAAGCGGAGCGCGAGTCCCAGCCCCTGGTCCCCCGTGCCTCCCAGAATCGCGATGGCGTCCTTGTCCATGGTCGGGGCGGCTCCTAGTCGTCGACCACCAGCAGGGTGGCCGAGCGATGCGCCTCGTGGAGCTGGCAGTGGATGCGGTAGAGACCGGCCGGGAGAGCGGGCAGCTCGATGCGCTGCTCGACCTGCTCGGGAACCACCACCTCGATGTCCAACGCCGGGATCGCGAAGCCGTGCGGCTTGTCGGTGGTGTTGAAGAGCGAGAGGCTGGCCGCGCGTTGAGCGGCCAGCGCGATAGTGGACGGGATGTAGACGTTCTTTCCGCCCACCACGGCCGTCACGACCTGCACGGGCGGCGTTGCAGCTGCGGGTTCCTCGGCGAGTGCTGCCGTTGCCGCCGAGAGCGTCCCGATCAGGGCCAGGCTGCCCCGGATCCCCCTGAATCCCCGCATGCGCTCGTCCTCCCCGACTCGACGCCACGCTATGCTACCGCGCCGTTCGACGAGGAGCCCGGTGTGCCCGAAACGAATGCGATTCCCAGCCTCGAAGAGGCCGCGCAGCTGCAGCGAGCGGCCGTCGAGCTGAGCGAGCTGGCGCTGGCCCGAAGCCGGGAGGTCACCGCGGGTGGCAAGCGGATCGACGACCACCAGGTGCTCGTGGAGCGGGTGGTCTATGCAGCCACCCAGGCGCGCGCCATCACCGAACTCGTGGAGGCGGTCTCCCAGGCGGCCGCCGAGGGCCAGGCGTCGCCGCAGCTCGAGCTCTGCGCCGTCGCGGCGGTCGCCGAGTTGGTCGGCGGCGTGCGTGCGCGCCTGGATCTCGTCGCGGACGACCTGGGGCTCGAGGAGTCCGCGCTGGAGGCGGCCTTCCCCGCCGAGTTGCGCGCGCTATTGCGCGCCTGCGGTCACGAGTCGGTGTTCCGGGCGCTGGGGCGCCAGGTCTGCGAAACCCGCGGCGCCAACGACTGGCCGCTGGACGAAGTCTGCGAACAGGTTCGCGAAGCCGTGCGGGGCTTCGCGGAGAGCGAGGTGATGCCCGAAGCCGAGCGCATCCACCGCACGGATGCTGGCATCCCCGAGGCCTTCATCCGCGGGATGGCGGAGCTGGGCTACTTCGGGCTGGCAGTCCCCGAAGCCTACGGGGGTTCGGAACTCGGCAACCTGGCCATGATCCTTACCACCGAAGAGCTCTCCCGCGCCTCGCTGGCCGCCGCGGGCTCTCTGATCACGCGGCCCGAGATCCTCACCAAGGCGCTGCTGGGCGGCGGCACCGAGGCGCAGAAGCGCCATTGGCTGCCGCGCCTCGCCGGCGGCGAAGTGATGGTGGGCATCTCGGTCACCGAGCCCGACGTCGGTAGCGACGTGGCCTCCGTGAAGTGTCGCGCCGAGCGGCGCGGCGATGCCTGGCTGCTGAACGGTCCCAAGGCCTGGTGCACCTTCGCGGGCCGCGCCGATGTGCTGGCGGTGCTGGCCCGCACGGATTCCTCCCCCGACAGCGGGGCGCGCGGACTCTCGCTCTTCATCGTCCCCAAGCAGGCTTTCGATGGCCACGAGTTCGAGTTCGTACAGCCCGGCGGCGGGCGCCTGGTGGGCAAGGCGGAGGCCACCCCGGGCTACCGGGGCATGCACTCCTTCACCCTGAACTTCGAGGACTTCGAGGTACCCGCCGACCACCTGGTGGGGGGGGACGAGGGCGAGGGCCGGGGTTTCTATCTCCAGATGGCGGGCTTTGCGGCGGGCCGCCTGCAGACCGGTGGCCGCGCCTGCGGGCTCGCCCAGGCGGCGCTGGAGAAGACCGCCCAGTACGTGGTGGACCGCGTGCAGTTCGGCCGGGCCATCTCCGACTACCAACTCACCCAGTTCACCCTGGGCCGCATGGCGGCGCTGCTGGCGGCCTCGCGGGCGCTCACCTATGCGGCAGCGGCCGCCATGGACGAGGACGAGCGCGCGGCGGCGCCGCTGGCCGCCCAGGCCAAGCTGCTGGCCTGCGACATGGCGGTGGAGGTCACCCAGCAGGGACAGCTGATGCACGGCGGCTGGGGGTACGCGGAGGAGTATCCCATCAGCCGCTACGTGGTGGACGCCCAGGTGCTCCCCATCTTCGAGGGCGTGAAGCCGATCCTGGAACTCAAGGTGGTGGGTCGGGCGCTACTCGCCGGCTGACGGTCCGGGGCCGGAGGCGCCCGCCTCGCGATCGCTCCGCAGCTCGCGCAGGGCCCGCAACGTGTTGTAGATCGCGAACGTGATCAGCACCGCGAAGCCGTAGCGGTTGAAATTCACGTGCTCGTGGCTCTCGCCGCCCGGCTGGAACTCGGGGTTCAGCCAGCCGTCGTAGCCGAACCACAGCACCAGCGCCCAGAGCAGCACCGGAAGGAAGGCGGGGTGATCGAAGGGACTGCCGGCTTCGTCGTCGTCCTCGTCGTCTTCGATCTCGCGCGCCGCCTTCTCGGCTTTGGTCTCGAGCGCCTGCTGACCGGGATCCTCGTCGACCATGGCGGCAAGATAGCGTCCGCCGGCCCCGGGGTACACGCTCCGCGAATTATTCCGCGGGCTCTCCGGCGTAGAGGGGGGAGGCCCGGTACCAGTCCACGAGGTCCCCCAGGAAGACCTGGGCGATGGCTGCCGCGGGCACCGCGATCATCAGGCCGAAGAAACCCAGCAGATCGCCGCCGATCAGCAGGGCGAGGATCACCACCAGCGGGTGCATGCCGAGGCTCGCCCCCACGATGCGCGGGGTGAGCACCATGCCCTCGAGCGCCTGCACGAGCGCGTACCAGCCCACCACCAGCCCCAGGTGGATGTCGAAGCCGTACTGGAGCACGCACATCCCCGCTGCGCTCGCGAGGGCCACGGCGCCACCCACGTAGGGGATGATCGCCAGCACTCCGGAGAGCGCGCCGATCACGAAGGCCAGGTCGATGCCGATCGCCGCAAAGCCCAGGGCATAGAGGGTGCCCAGCACCGCGCACACGCTGAGTTGGCCACGGATGAACCCTGCCACCAGCCGGTCGACGCGGCGGGCGCGTTCTGCGACCCGGTCCTGCTGGGCGCGCGGCACGAGGTCGAGGGCCGCCAGCCGGATGCGGTCGAAGTCGACCAGCAGGTAGTAGCTGAGCACCGGGATCACCACGATCGAGACCAGCGCGCCCACGGTGCCGGTGAGCGCGCCCAGCATCCGGCCCAACAGCGCGTGGGCGGCCTGGAGTTGGGCGCTGAAGTCGCCACCGCGCAGCGCCTCCAGGCCTTCTCGCCAAGTGGCGGGGAGGCGGACGCCGAAGCGCTCCTGGAGCATCGGGGCCAGCGCGTTCAGCCCGCCCTCCAGGTAACCGGGCAGGCGCGCGGCCAGATCCGCGACCTCGCGCTGCATGGCCGGGATGCCCACGAAGGCCACCCCGAGGAGCGCTGCGCCGGCCACCACCAGCAGCAGCAGCACGCCCCCCGGGCGGGGCAGGCCCGCGCTCTGGAAACGGTCGATGACCGGATCCAGCAGGTAGGCGAGCAGGAAAGCCACCGCCAGCGGCGTGAGCGCCCCCTTGAGGACCCAGAGCGCCACCCCCAGTACCCCCAGCACCGTCAGCGCCACGATCCCGATGCGCAGCGCCCGCTGCACGAAGGCGCGGTCCTCCTCGCTGCTCACGCTGCCTCGGGACCCGCCAGGAAGCCGCGCAGCACCGCGATCATCGGCTCCACGTCGGCGCTGCCTGCCTGCTCTCGGCAGGAGTGCATGGAGAGCATGGGATTACCGACATCCACCGTCGCCAGGCCCGTGCGCGCCGCGCTGATGGGTCCGATCGTCGAGCCGCAGGCGAGGTCGCTGCGGCTCACGAAGTACTGCGGGGTGACGCCTTCGCGCTCGCAGAACGCGCGGAAGTCGCCCGCGCTGTGGGCATCGCTGCTGTACGACTGGTTGGCGTTGACCTTGATGACCGGACCCCGTCCCACCACGGGCCGGTGCCCGGGCTCGTGGCGGTCGGCGTGGTTGGGGTGGACGGCGTGGGCCATGTCGACGGAGATCAGCGCGGAGCGCGCTAGCGCCCGCGGCAGACCCTGCGGGCTGCCGCCCTTGAAGGCGTTCACGATGCGTTCGAGGCCCTCGGCGAGCAGCGGGCCCGCCGCCCCCGAGGCGCTGCGGCTGCCCACCTCCTCGTGGTCGTAGAGGACCAGCGCCCGGGTGGCGGCGCTCTCGTGTTCGCCTGCGGCGATCAGCGCGCACACGCCGGCGTGGCAGGAGGCGAGGTTGTCGAGGCGGGGCGCCTGCACGAACTCCCCGCGTGCGCCGGCCACCGCGGAGGGCTGAGTGTCGTAGGTCATCAGGTCGAAGCCCAGCACGTCTTCCACGGCCACCTCGGCGAGGCCCCGGGCCCGCAACTCGGTGACGAGGAGTTCGGGCAGCGGCGGCGCGTCCGCGAGGCCCAGCAGGGGTGCTGCGTGGCGCTGTGGGTCCAACTTCAATCCCTTGCTGGTGACTTCGCGCTGCAGGTGGATGGCCAGGTTGGGGATGCGCAACAGCGGGCGCTCGAAGTCGAGTAGCTGGCTGCGCGCCCGCCCGCCCTCGCGCAGATGCACGCGGCCGGCCAACGACAGGTCGCGGTCCAACCAGGTGTGCAGCAGCACCGCCCCGTAGGGCTCCACGGCCAGCTGGCGGTAGCCCTGCTCGAGGACGTCGGGGAGCGGCTTGACGCGCAGGTTCGGCGAATCGGTGTGGGCGCCGATCACCGCGAAGCCCGCCTCCGCGGGCGAACGCTGTCCCACCTCGAAGGCGAGCAGGCTGCCGCCGCCCCGTTGGGTGTAGCGTCGATCGCCCGGGCCGAGTTCCCACAGCTCCGCGGGGTCGAGGGACTGGTAGCCCGCCGCCCGCAGCCGGTGCACGCTCTCCGACACCGCGTGGTAGGGCGTGGGCGAGCGGTCGATGAAGCCGAGCAGATCCGCGACGGCATCCGCCATGCGGGCGATGTTAGTCATCCGCGCCTTGCCTTGCTTCCAGCGCGAAGGCCTCCTCGGGCGAGCGCAACAGCTGGTGGCGCCCCACGCACGCGAACCAGAGCAGGCCCAGTAGGTACCAGACCGCCGCGGCAGCCACGACGCGCTGGTAGATGGGATCGCTGGCGAAGAGCGCCACCAGGGTGACCCCGGAGATCAGCAGCGCCAGCAGCGCGCCAGGCACGCCGAGCGGACTGCGGTAGGGGCGTTCCATCTCGGGCAGTCGCCAGCGCAGCAGCAGGAAGCTCAGCATCTGCAGCGCGTAGGAGATCACCGCCCCGAAGACCGCCATGTTGAGCAGTACCGCGCCCACCGGGTGATCGGGTCCGGTGCTGTGGATCGCCAGGGCCACCGCGTAGCCCAGGGCGCCGCCCACCAGCAGCGCGCGCTGTGGGGTGCGGCGTACGGGGTGGGTGAGCGAAAGCCAACGAGGGAAGTAGCCGGCTCGCGACAGCGAGTAGATCTGCCGCCCGTAGGCGAAGACGATGCTGTGGAAGCTCGCCACCAGTCCCGCCACCGCCAACCCCGCCAGCACGCGGGCGCCGACCCCGTCGCCCAGGATGGTGCGGAAGCCGTCG
>SPKZ01015212.1_pt1 | contig 20731 bp, 16 predicted proteins | sample 2456571 | NCBI WGS metagenome assembly SPKZ01 (sample SAMN11192286, study PRJNA482655) | marine metagenome | biome: ENVO:00000447; feature: ENVO:00000244|ENVO:00000211|ENVO:00000569|ENVO:00002023; material: ENVO:00002151; isolation source: ocean water from marine abyssalpelagic zone ... | reverse complement strand
CTGCGTTGCTTTCAATCACACACGCCAGCTATTGCTCAATCAAGCGCCTTTTAGATAAGCTTTTAAATTCACCTCAAATTCCTGCATCTTGAATGACCACGGGAATAATACCAATTGAATAATTAATGGTTTTAAAAGTCAGACTTCAAACTAAAATCGAGTCAAAAATGTTTGATAGCTCTTTTGTCAGTAAGCTCGAGCTAGACTTAAAGTTAAGGTTAAAGTTAGACAAGTTAGAAAAATCATAATATAAAGACCTAAATTCCATTGGTACGTTCTTCATATAAGAAAATAAACGCTGGTTTGATGATTGTTTAGAATACTTATTTGGCAGTGTACTATAAAGCGTAACGTAGCATATAACCAAATATGAATACCAGTCTAACATTGGCTGATAGGGGCCTACAGCAGCGCTCAAGTCAGGATGAGAAAAAGAGCGGGTATAACTATGGTAAAGTTTTTCATCGATTTGGGTTCCCAACCAGGCGGCAGCTCCAAAATCAATAACAAACAGTCCGTGTTTACCTACGATGATATTATTGGTTTTTAAATCTCCATGAATAATCTTTTTTTTATGGCACATCGAAATAATGGAAGCCAACGCTAACAAGTATGTAGTTTTGTCTTGTATCGACAATTGATTTTCTTTTAACAAACAGCTTAAAGGCTGGCCTTGAATGTATTCCCGAACCAGCACGCTATTATTTTGGTCATGCTTTTTTTCATCATTCTTTTGATGCATGTGTCCATGTTTTTGTTCAAAGTGATACCCATATACAAATGGAATTCCAGGGGAATCAGCTAAAGCTTGTAACATGTAATATTCGTTATTATTTAAATATAATCCTTGTTTGTTGCTGGATATTTTACGCACATGCCAGCATGCATCTCCAATATGATATTCACAAAACACATGTTTAGAAAGCTCGATACTAGTGCCATATAATTCAGCCGACCAATTTATGGTTGACATTCGAGGTATTATTACAGTTTTCATGTTTATACCAATTGTATTAGCACTTAATTTTTTACTAAGTCTGGCGCTTTATTATCAAATAGAGCTGGAATTTTATAGTCGATAAACAAGCTTGGTTCAAAGGGATTTGTTTCCAACGTAGCGGGTGTATCAATAGCAAGTTCTACTTGTTGTTCAAATAAAGATAATGTTAGTTGATGGTTATTTCTATTTGTTTGGCCTTTTGTTTGCTCTTTTGTTAGAGCCAAGGCATCTTTAGAACGGTTAAAATAGTGCTGATAAACCAAGCGAAACCAGCTCCAGACCCCACCGATTTGTGTTTTTTTTGTGCCATTATTATTTTGGGTAGCAAAAAGCAGTACTGCATCTGCACTGTCTTGAATAGGCCAATGTAGAGGATGTCTGATCTTAGGTCCGTGTTGGTAATTTAATATAGGAACATCTTGTGTCACTGTTAACGAAAGTAGTGCAGGGCTCATTTGTTTAACGCTTAAAAAGACATCAAAACCTGGTTCATCTTTATTAAAAAATGTTTGTTGTATTTTATTAGATTGTTCGAAAAAATAAGAGAGATCCTTAGAAAATACCCACTGTTGACTACCAATAAAATCAGGCAAAAATAATTCGCCGTTTACGTTAGTTTTGGCATTAGCCAAATAGTTTTTCTGGAAATTTTTTAGTCTGCCTTTGTTGGAAAAAAATGTGGAAAAATCAACTAAAGTTACTTCTTCCTCGCTTAAATACTTAAAAGGAAAGCGTTCTATCAGGTGTTGTTGGAAATAGTTTAATACGTCTGTTTTCCAGTGTTGAACTATATGTGTCTGTACTTGTTCCATTTTAATTTTATTAACCGAACGCTGAATTTGCATACTTAATTTTCTAGCATAATCTGGTGTATTCGTTTGCTCGGTAAATAAGGGAAAACCTTCGTTTTTACTTTTTTTGTTGATCAGTGCAGACATAAGGGCATCAGTATTATTAACCCGTGCTAGCCATGTTGATACTGCCATATAATGTTTTTTTAAGGTGTTATCTGTTTGCCAACGATGCAATTTTTCAAAGGCTGTAGTGATCTTTTTAGCCATAGCAAGGTGATTTTTATCATTAAAATCAGCTTCGGTATGCCTGGTTAACAAATTTGTTTTGAGTAAAGTTTCCCCCGTCTTTATTTCTTCAAACAGTGACGTGTTATATCCGATAGCGTCATAATAATTATCTAAATCAGACACTGGGCGTGTTAACTTAGCCAATAACAGATTAATCGTTTTTTCTGTAAAGTGTTGTTTAGGATAGGTTTGTTTTTCAAAATTCTTCCATGCGCTAATATATTCATTAACATAGCGTGTCTGGAAATAGGCATAAACTCTACCCTTAATAGAAGCCTGTTCTTGTGCTGATAATAAATATTGATAAGTTTGAATTAAATCATCAAGCTTTTTGTTTTGGATTGTTTTTTTTAATTCAGTAAAGCCATCTTTGGTGTAAGCGAATGGCAATTTAAAGGTGTCTTTGTTGGGTTGGGTAAAGGTAAACAAGGTTTTTCCGAGTTCTGGTTCCTTATCAATCATCGCCTTAAAAGTTGGTTGAGCCATGAATGTATTATAGATATAACGAGGAAAGTCCTTTCCTATCACTTGTCGTTTTATTTTGGTTAACAAATTATGATTGATTTTTTTAGCTACCTTGCCTTGTACTAATAAATCATTCAGCATTATTTTAACTTGTTCTTCGGTGCCATTGGTCTTGGGTAACACTTCGGCATAAAATGTCACTAATTCATCAATATTTTTATGTGTTTCAGTAAACAACTTGGAATAATTCAGGTGAAATTGCATAAAGGTTTCACCAGATATTTTATTGTCTTTTAACATCAGGGATATTTTGTTTTCCAGTCTCATTTTCAAGAAGTTTAATAAATACTCCTTACTGAGATCAGAATAAACATTATTGAGTTTATGCTTAACAAGTTGTCTGGGTAACCAGGTGACAATGTATTCAGGGAGTGGTTGAATATAGAGTTGGGTGATTGATTTTAATTGCCATAAAGTATCTGTTCTATCTGAAAAATCATTCTCCTGAAGTCTATCGGCATCAATCAATGACATGTTAGCCTCTGACATGTTAGGCAAAGGCATGCCAAACGATGATATGTTTACTTTTTCTAGCATGCTCAGCGCTTTTTTGTCTTGATCAGAATAAAAGTGATAATTGCTCTGAATGAACAGTGCAGTAAGTGTAAAGCTACAGACAATAACGCCATAACCGAAGATTTTACCGAAAAAATAACGACTGTTTGCTTTTGCTCTAGAGCCAACAATAGCGCTTTCTTGTTCAAAAATAGCCGGAAATAACCATTTCGAAAATAATGACGGTTGATCTGAAGTAGAAGGTTTTACTGGAATACTATTGTAACCGAGTCTATTGGCGACATGAAAAGATAATTGGTCCAGCTGTTGTCCATTTTGACCCGTACTGGAAAAAAAATAACCACGAAAAAAAAAGTGTTTATTATTTTGGATAGGTTCAAACAGAACATTTAAATAACGTTTTAATACGGTTTTAATTTTATAAAACTGAAAGGGTGCCCCAGCAATCACTTTAATACTGCTTGTTTGGATTTCTGATCTCATTCTGTGTTGATGATGCTGGTATAGTTGATTAAATAACTGATTAAAACTATGTTCAAACCATGTCTCATTGTATAAATCACCCTCGCTTGGTGATGTCAAACAACCCAATAACTGTTCTTTATTGCCTTGGGTAGTTTCAACAGGCAGTCCTAGGGCAAACGACTCGCAAAAATCTTTTAATGCACATAACTCTGTTATTGAACAATATATTGGCAGGTTTGTTCCGATAAGTTGATTTAGCTGTTTGATCAAGGCACGCTGGCAAGCAATTTTATCACTGATCAGAGAACTACTATCAGACAAAATAAAAGGTAGCGGAATATTCAGTATAATCCCGTTCATCGGTTGTCTGGCCCGATACTTTAAAATGAAGCGGGAAAAGGCTTGAAGACCTTTGTTTAATTTTTCAGCATCTTGATGAATAACCACCATTACTGCATTAGGCATTAACCAGAAAGTTAATCCCAATACCGGTGCGTTATTCAAAGCTTCAAATCCCATGGCTCTCATTTGGGGGGCAATTTTATCTTGCTCGTCGCAAATCGAAAAGTACCAAGGGAGACGGTAAGGATCGGGTTTACGCGTTTTTTCTTTTAACTGAGTAAATAATGATTTCAGTATTTTCAATTGTTCAATGTCGTGTAGTGATGTTTTTTTACTTTGTCTGTGGGGTAGTCTTATCCATAAAAAAATCAAGGTAATTATAGTGAGATAAATAGCTGAGGTTAATCCAATAACAATCCATGATAGTCCGTACAGTTTCAGTAAAAAGATCATCACCACTAATATACACCCTGCTAATAACACCAGCGGTAAACTCAATGACTTAGTTTTATTATCCATTTTTCTGTCCATTGTTATTGTCCATTGTTATTGCCCTTATACACAGGTAACTCAACAGAGTCGCCATCAAATTGTGCTGTTTTTGATTTTCCCTGTAGGGTCGTGGCTTTTAATAATTGTTGGTCAATTGCAATAACCTGTTGTTTTGCCAGTTGTTCATGCTGGTAATGCAGGGTGAAAAGCAGGGTGCAACAGCTCAATAAAGCCAATGCGAACAGTGATTTGTAATAATGGTGATGTTTTATACGTTTATGACTTAACGGACGGATATTACTACAACCTATTAATGGTTGGTCTTGATGAAAAGGCGCACAAGCTTCTTCGCATTGTGTTATAAGCTCGTTGATTTTTATGCCAGAGGTATTTCTATATTGACCGCGATAACCTAATTTTAAAAACAGGTGAACTAATTCAATCAATTGAAAGTTCTTGTCTGCATTGGCTAATACTTCATCAACAATATCAAAAAATAATTCACCACCATTGCAATAGCCAAAAAGTTCGACCACCAAAGGATGGTTCTCCCAGCCTATTGTTTCGCCCCAGGGGCAATGGATAATCGCTTCATCCACGACGACAGCATATAAAAAACAAACTTTATTAACCATATCATCAGACATTTGATCATCTTCCAGATATTGTCTTAATTTAAATAAATCTTGTTTAAGACCTACTTTAAAAATATCGATATTTTCAGGTTTCGATAATCGGTTGACTGTGATCACAAAACTTATCAGAGGAATACCGGCCAACACCAGCAACGAAGCTTGGTTAAAATAAGACTGTTGATTAATAACTTCGCCGTTAAGAACCCATGGTTGCCCTGTTTGTGTTGCCAATGAACCTTGAGGTGAATGCTCATTGCTTGGTTTGGTACTTCCTGTGATCACTCTGGTTTTATTTACACCAGTTGCCAACTCCTGTTCATTGTTTTTTTCAACTAGGGTTTCTTCTTCTAAAAAACTCATGGGGTATACTCCATTTTGTGTACGCCATTTTCTGTACGTCATTAACCCAAAATATGTAAATACAATTCAATATCATCAATGCGGCTGTCTACATGCAGGGCAATTAATTCACGGTTATCAAATAAATTTTGCCATAAGGGGTGTTCGGTATTTATTTCAAAAAATGCCACATCACCCTTGTTGCTTAGTCCGTTGGGTGCAACTGGCATGTAATTTAAAGGGATACCTGACTGACCATTTCTCACCAATTCCGTAATCTGTTGCTGGCTTGCCAAACGACAGGCTTTGGGTATTAATTCACTAAGTGAATTACGTCCGATAGAGGATTTAACACCGAGTACAAATTGATGATCTGCTATTTTGTGATGTTCATTTAATTTCACCCTGACTATTCTGCGTTGTTCAAACAAAGACATATCCCACTTAAGGCTTTGCACTGATTCATTTTTAACCAGAGATAATTGTTGTTTTAATTGAGAGAATATTTGACTAAATCCGGGGTACATATTGTGAGGTTCAAGCGTTGACACTGATTTTACCGGTTGTAATTCTAATGCAGCAAGCTCAGCGGTAAAGGCGCATAATTGCTGATATAAGGTTGCTATTTGCATTGTTGGTGTTGCTAACGCTAATTTAAAATCACTAACGCCGCGATTTAACGTTTGCAAATGCATAATATTCATCATCAGGCTTTGTTCACTGTGGTGGTATTGTCTGGATTGTAGTTTTTTAGCAAGTTGATGGTTCATATGCAAAATGAGTAATACGGTATCTTGTAATTGTTTTTGCAAATAGGTTGAAGCTTGCAATTGCAGACAACTGGGAATAAATCCTTTGTCTAAAATCACTTCACCATGGTTGTTAGATTGTAAAATTTTACACACAGGGATCACGGTATAAGCAGATAAATCCTCACCCTGATATTTTATTTGTAAATTTGACCTGAATAACTCAGTATCTGAGGTGTCTAGTGATGGTGTTGTCATATCAAATAAAGGTTGTGTAAATGTTTGGTAGCGATATTTTTTTTCATGCCCGCCAAAACTAATTTTACCCTGGCTCAATAAGGGTAAGGCCAGATAAACAATCACGTTGGCACAATCGTTAGGTATATCACGGATAATTTCAGCTGATTCGTCAAAACATGTGCCATCGGGAAAAATTCCACTAATGCCTGACCAGTGAATTTTTCCCATTTTTAAAGCGGATTCATGCGGGGTAAATTGACACAGGCCAAAATCATGCCCAGCGGTACGATTAGCAAAAAAAGCGGCAATATAACTTTGTACATGTTTATCATTCTGCTGTAAGTGTTGAGGTGTAATGAACATGCCCTCAGACCAAACAACATTGGAGGAAATTGACATTATTAGTCCTTTATTATTGGTGTTTGTATAAAAACGTTGCTCTGGGCTACAATGATGGTTAGTTGGTTGTCGAGTACTTGTTTGACCGAAATAATATCTTTAAAGTTGGCAGCGCTTAAATCTGAAAATTCAGCCAATACAGCAATGTATTTTGTATCTGCGTTCAAAAACAATTGAATACTCTGCATTTCACCGGGATAAAATATGCCAAGGTGCTTGGTACGGATCAGACTATCAACCAGTTCTTTCCGGTCATTTTTATATAAGGTCATAAAATCTAATTTTTTAAAGGTATTATCATCACTGAGTTGAAATAAACGCAAGGCAATAGGGTGACTGACATTTCTAGCCAAACGCTTACCTTTGGCACCATAGATGTTATTGCTTTCGTTAACAATGTGGGCAACATTAATTTTTAAATCAATAACTTGATCATTGCTATACCAGAGAGTACATCCTGACAATATGAAAATAAACAGGCATGGCACTATAAAGAAGGGTGATAGTTTAAAGGGTGATAGTTTAAAGGATGATAGTTTAAAGGTGGATTTCATTATTTATTCTCCCTTTTATGACCTAAATTTTTCAAACAGGATTCAACAAATTCATCATTTAATCCTCCTTGACCAGAATAATCTTTAAAGCATTGTTTAATGACTTTTAAGCTGTACATTTTCACTTGCCCGTTTTTGTTTGGTGATGTGTTTAGCGCACTGTTTTTTTGAGAAGGGTTTGTTTGAGAATAGTTTGTTTGTGAATCGTTTTCTTGCCAACAACTTTCTTGCGGACCGCTTTTCAAAGGGTTAAATTTTATATCCTCGAACGGTTTCTTTCTTTTAATATTATTTCTTTCAATACTCTTTCTTTCAAGATAAGTATCCTGTTGATTTTTGAATTCATAGTTAATGCTAGGGAATTGTCCATCTTTACTTTTATCCATAAATCCCATTGAAAATTGTTTGTCTATACGGGGCTGACTTTTACGGGGTTGATCTTTTTTGTTGACTTTAAGTTGAGTATCAAAATTGGAAATAAACATTTGATAACCTCCCATTTCAAGAATATCCCCATCTCTAAGAACACGAGTATTGCCGTAGCCAAGTAATATTTGATTCACTTTTAACCCATTGCTGCTCAGGTCCTTGATTAAATAGTCTCCGTTATCTACCAGATCTATTTTGGCATGAAGTCGAGAAAGTTTTTTGCTGTGATCTGGCAGTTTAATATCACACGCTAAACTGCGCCCTAAAGAGCCACCTATTGTGGGTAGATCAAATACTCTTTGCTCTAAATGTTCCAGTTCAGGCGTATTGACTACTTGAATACAGATACTCATATTTTCGCCTCTCCTTATTTTATTTTATAATTTATTTGCTAATGCCGGTGTACCGTTTCTGGATGGACGCCAACTACACCGCAACTTTGACCCATGTTTCTTTTTTTACAGAAATACCGAGAAAATGTCCCTTGCCTATTTGAAAATTCCGGCCCAGTTCAGGAGACTTTATGTAGTTTTGTGGTACATAGAAATACAAGGAAAATAATCCGCAATTGCCAACAAAACCTTTGATCAACATCTTCAGTACCTTAATAAAATAGTCATCTAATTTTAACCTCATAAAATCAGGTTGACTGGAGGGTTTAATCAGCACTTGTAACGCTCGTTGATATAAATTGGCTCGTTTTCCTAAGACAAAAGAACGATTTAATACATGATTTTTTCCTTGATTTTTTCCTATACGGGTTAAGCATTTTTTGGGGAGTCCACACTGACGAACTTCTGAAATATCGACACTAAATTCCAGTTCAAAGTGGTCAGCTAACATGCGTTGTAAATTTTGCGGATGACAATTTTTCATCTGCAATAGCAGCCCATAGGGTAAGCTACCCGGAACCTTGTCTAATTCAGGCGGTAAAGAAACGGCATCTTTAAAACAAGGTAAAATAGGTCTACTTTTTAACCTTTGTTGATGGTTAATATGTTGATGATTAACGTGCTGATGATTAACGTGCTGATGATTAATTTGTGGGTTGTTAGTCGCATGATTTTCATCTATTGAGTCATGGGTAACCAATGCGGCATATACTTGGCTGCGAAAACATATTTCATAGGCCCGCTGGTCAAAAATAGTCAAAAAATCTTGCATGGCTGACGACGCTTCCGACTCTTGATAGTAATTGCTCAACAATTGCTGATAAAAGTAGTCGGGTAAAACGCCTCTTGCACCACTAAGTGCCTCAAGACAAAGGCGTAGCGCTTGACCATCTTTTTTAGCGTCGATTGCCTGAATTTCAGCACTAGGCCCCAAAGGTGCTAATTCAGCGGATAAGTGTAATTTTGACGCTGGCTTTGCCGCCATTAATAAACGTATTGCCTGAACAAACTCAAATTGTTTTGGTTTTGATTTAAGTTGGCTCAGTACGCAAGAGCTTACCCTTGACTCATTTGTCATTATTGTTTATCCCATGATGACTCTTTATCCCAAGGCGACTCTTTATCCCAAGGAGTGTAAAGCGGAAACTCAATGCAAGTATCATTAAGGCCCAATTGCTTAACTGTTACACTAATATAGCGATCAAACTGACAAAACTGCTGATAGAATCCGTTTATTATCTGGGCCAGTAAACCAATGTTCATATCCGGACTTAAGGTGACTTCAATATCGGTTCCTGTTACAAATAATGGTTGTGAGCCTATATTGATGGGTCGGATCCCTTTTTTATGGCTTACTTCTAATATGGCATCAGCAACATCACAATAATCACCCGGTGCAGCGAGTTTAAAAATGGTTTTTAAACTTTGTTCAGGAGCACAATGGTCTAATAAACCACTTAAAGATGTCCCTAATAACTTAACCAACTGCCATTGGGTGGTGGTATCGAGTACAGGATATTGAGGTGCTGTAGGTTTGGTCGTTAAAATTAGTTGACCCACAATATCCACCGTATGTTGACTTAATGCCGAACTACCGGCTTTCAGCGTACAAGGTAAATTTCCCTGACAGCACCATAAATCAGCCAACAAAAGTTTAGTTTGTTCTATACCATGTGCTGATAGGGTTAATGATAAAAAAGTTTTCCATTGTCCGATAGCATCTGTTTTTTGCTCACTTTGCCAGCGTAGTCCATCATGCAATGGCTGATGCTTTCTTTCTGGTGTTTTACGGATGTCAGTAAATTTTTCACGAAACAGCGGCGTAATTTTTTGCTCACCCTGATAGGTTATTTCTGTTACCTGATCAATACTGATGATTTGATGCATACTGTTAACATCAGTCTCAGCGACAACGGGTACTTCAAGTTGGCTAAAATCGTAATTAATGGGCTCCGCACTGGTTTTAAATCGATTAAGTACCGGAATAACATTTAAAGCCAGTAAGTTAGATTTAAATAAATGCAGTAAATGGCTTGGTACTTGTTTAAGATAAATATTTAAAACAAGATCAGTACCCGTTAATTTGCCCATTTCAGTGCCTAATCCCTTAACAGTAAAAAATCGTCCTTTATCAGGGAAAGCCAGAAAATCTCTTAACATATCCAACCCGCTGAATTGGCCTTTGCCAAAGGGTAATACCTGAAAATTTGCATCATTCAATTTACTTTGCAAACGATCACTTTGGATAAAATATTCGGTTGTGTTTGTTGGTGCATGGTTTAATACATGGTTTGGTGCATGGTTCGCGGTAATAGTAGCGGTATTTTTATGGGAATCGTTATCGCTTTGTCTATTGCCTTGTCTATCACTTTGTCTATTGCTTTGTTTATCACTAGTTAAGGTCAACCCCATACACTGGGTTAATAATAATTCGATAATATGCTGAGCATCTCTTTCTTCTCCCTGTATAAAGAAATCAAAATGTCCAAACTCACTGCCATTAAAGTCTTCCGACATCGATAGTTCAACCGTGATCATAGCCCCAGCATGATATGCAGCAGCGGGTGGATCTTTATAAAACGGGGCTATTTCTATTGCTACATTCGCTAAGGTATAAGGGTTGAATGTAATGGCTGTGGTGGAGAGTAATTGCACAATTTCATCATGCGCGCTGCTAAAATTGAACTCAGTGCCAGCAGGAATTTCAATAGCTATATCCAGTTTTTCTGTTTCATCTTCTAAGGTTTCGCCTTTGTTATTTGCCTCTTTTTTATTTCCGCCTTCTATATTTCCAGGAAAGGTTAACGCCAGACAGGCAAAAGAGGGGGTTATTTCAAGCATCGCCGGATATAACAAATGTAATAAAGCAGCACTCATCTGCGGCATTTGTTGATCTAAACGCTGTTGTGTATTTGCCATTAATAAAGCCATACCGTCGATTAACCGACTGATATCAGGATCTTCTCCTTTAATACCTAAATTTTCTGCGGCAGAGGGGTGTTGTAGCGCAAATTGTGCTAATGACGTGCGTACATAAGCCAGTTCACGCTCATAATAGCGTTGTTGTTCACTGGAAATTGTCATTACCAGTCTCCTCTATAGTTAAGGTATCCATATCAATGTTGAATTCAACAACGGCTGTTTCCAGATCCTCGCTGATCGTTGAAAATTTATTCATCTGGCGGTATAAGTGGTACAAACGATATTGAGAAATAACTTTTTCACTGATATTCGCCGTAAGATGAAAATGCACGGCCTGTTTATTATTAGGATGTTCAACAACCAATACTTTTATCTGGCTAAGTCGGGGTTCGCTAAAGGCAATTGCTTGTTGTAACTGTGCAGCAAAGTTATGGGCATCCATAAAACGGTTATTCGACTGAATGTCTATCACACCGTAACGCCAATTAGAGCGCTGGATCTGCTCTAAACGGCTATCAAGCACCACCATAGGTGCTTCACTTTGTAATAAAGATTGTAAATTAAATCGAATTGATTCAAATAGCGCATCAGTGCTAGTGCCAAACCCCGCCAATGCTTCAGAGTTTCCACCAAGACTTTGCTCTGTGATAACATTTTTACCGGCGTTAACCTTTTGATCTGTAGTAAAAAAGGCCTTGCAAAAACTCATGCGGCAACCTCTTTATTAGTGGTTTCCTGACCATCTCTTGTGGTCAGCATTACCTCACCATTAAAGCTGTCGAATTGGTATTGAGGCTGTAAACTTACCTCGGTGATATATCGACCTTTAATGAATTGAGACTCAATAACATTAATTTTTGCCATTCGCAGCGGATAACGGGTCAGAATTGTTTCATCACTGGAAACCACTTGACTGCAAAATTGCTCGATCCATTGTTGTAATTCATCCTGACATTCCTGTGCTGAATTAGTCGTGCCAATTAATTCCCGCATTTTTGCTTTTAAACAATGCCCGATACGACAGCACAATAGCGTGGTTTGTATTAATCCCATGATTTGTTCATCACGATTTTCGCTACGCCATATTGAACGGTTATCAATATAAAAATAACGTTCACTCAACGGATTACGTGTTAACGGGATAAATCCTTGCTCAGCATAAAACTCTGCAATGCCGCCAAATAAACGTACTCTGGGTTGTGGGGGGTGCAGGTGGTTATTACATTGACTGGCATCTGGGGGTGAATTTAACAGCGAGCCTTGATATTTTTCCTGCCAGCGAGATTTCATAAAACCAAACCAGCCGATACGGTCAAATTCACGCATGGCGGTGATCACAAAGCCAAAGGCAGCATTACCCCATAAACCTTCGGGCTGAGCTTCCTTAAACATAAAGCCGACATTCATGTGCTGATAACTCTGTCGTAACAGTAATGAAGGCATTACCAAACCAATAAAACGCGATAAAGGTTTGTTACGTAATTGTTGCCAGCTGCGAAAATCCGGTCCGTTAAATATTCGTTCAATACGATTTATATCACCTAGCAAATCAGCGCTGTCTTCCCCAAAAAAATCATCTTGTGCCGCCATTACTACGGGACATAAAATCATTTCACCAAAACTGCCTAATAATTCCAGAGTATAAAGGTCATGAAATTGTTGATTTAGTGCGCTAATGTATTGTTCTTCTATATTAATGACATGATCAATCACTAAAATACCAAAGGGCTCTCCTCCTAATGTATTGAGTTCATTATGAGCTGTTTTGTTATATAAAAAGCTGCGTTGCAGTGACGGTGCCTGATTAATATCTTTAGACAAATTAAACCAGTCGATATCTAACACCTTTACTTTTACTCGTCTGGGGTTAATTTTTAGGTCTAAAAGGGAATACAAGTTACGCCAACTGGCTTCAAGGCTTTGAAAACGAGGGTCGCCAACAATTGCACTGAGCTGTGCAGAGAGTTTCATATCAAGTTGAGTCAAAGCTCGCACTAAAATGCACTTCAGCTGTGTTTTGCTGAGTGAGTTTAGTTTGTTAAATAAAGCTTGCCGTAACTCTTGCCGCAACTCTTGCTTCAACTCTTGCTTCAACTCTTGCTCCCTAACTGCATTTGAGTGCTCAATAACCATTACATTCCCTAAGTCGTAGCATGGGTTAGCCAAAGGCGTAACCCATTATTTATTGACTGATACCCTCAAATTTTTTACTAGTTCGCTACGACTTCCTTTCTGGACAAACACTAGCCAGGTAATTTTGCCACCATGCGAATAGAACTGGTTAACTCTTCCATTTGTAACCAGGGTTGCAAATGAGCTACAGCGGTATATGAACCCGGTTTTCCTGGTTGTCCTACGACCGTTATTTTACTGGCGGCCAATGGGGTACGGGCTCTTTCTGCATTACCTAGTGCGCCGGAATTGGTATAGGTGTCTATCCATTCTTGTAATTTTTTCTGAATATCAGGAGCCTCCATACTAGAGCCAATATCTTCGCGGCCCATTACTTTTAAATAATGAGCGATCCGCGTTGCTGCCATAATATAGGGTAATCGTGCTGAAATAGCGGCGTTGGCGGTAGCATCGTCTTGGGTAAATACCTTAGGCTTCTGTACAGTTTGGCCCCCCATAAAAACGCCAAAATTGGTGTTTTTTTCATGAACTAAAGGTAAAAATCCTAAATCGCTGAGCTCTTTTTCCCGCTCGTCAGTAATATTTACCACGGTTGGGCATTGCTGAACCGGATCACCTGCGTCAGATTTATAAACCAATAATGGTAAGTTCTCGACTTTACCCCCGTTATTTTTACCGCGAATAGCAGTACACCAGCCAAATTCAGTAAAGGCCTGCGTCATTTTCAAGCCAACAGCATAAGCAGAGTTAGACCAGACCAATTGGTCATCATTACTCGGACGGGGTTTACCTTCACTGTCGAGATCCATTTCCTCATAAACAAAGCTTTCAGTTTGCAATGATTTTTTACCGTAGGGTAAGCGGCTTAATGTACGGGGAAGTGTTAATACAACATAGCGGGCATCGTCACTGTCACGAAAAGCATGCCAGGCTCCGTAAGCAGGAGATTCAAATCCTGTGGCGATGGGCTTATGCTCATTAAAAGTAGAAAAATTATGTAATTCAAACATTCCTGGCCCTGCGGCGGCAATAAATGGAGCATGACAAGCCGCAGCAGTTTCTCCCATATAAGTCAGTAAATTTATATCGCTGTCACTGTTACTAAATTCATAATCACCAATCAACAAGCCGTAAGCTTCACCGCCACTGGTGCCATACTCTTCCTGATAAATGGTTTTGAAAAAGCTGCTGGAATCAACCGAAGCCACATCGGTAAACTGTTTTTGTAAATCTTTCTTGTTAAAGTCGACCACTTTAATTTTTAATTGCGGGCCAGTATCTGTACCACCTACCAGGTTATATAGACCTAGCCAGCTGCCTTCGAGTTTTTGAAAATTATCATTGTGCAGTATTTCTGACATTTGGTTCGATAAACTTTCATCAATTTGTTCAATGGCTTTTTCAATTGACTGGGTAACATTACGATCCCAAACCACCACATTTTCTAATGCCTGATCAACAATATTCGATATCAATATGCGGGAGTCGTCTTCTGTGGAATGCGGAATTGCTTTAATAATTTGGTCAAGCAAACTATCAGTGCTTTGGGCATCTTTGGTTTCACTTGCTTCACTGGATGATGCTGTTGTTTCATCACTCATTAGTTACTCTCCTTATCTTCGTCAGATTTTAGTTCACCTGACAGACTCGTCATAACGTCGTTATCTTGCAATATTTCTTTTAATAGGGTGTCAAGCTCCCGTGAACGGTCAACTTTAGATAACAGTGTTTTGAGTTTAACTCGGGTATCGATCAGATTTTTTAATGGCTCCACCTGTTTAATTACAGCGTCGGGGGAAAAATCTTTTATTGAATTAAAATTCAACTCAACATTAAATTGGCTGTCGTTATTTTGTAGGGTATTATTAACGGGAAAACTCAGTCGTGGCGCTATACGGCTCATTACCTGATCAAAGTTTTCCTTGTCAATATTAATATACTCGCGGTCAGCCAGAGAGGGTTTGTCTTCTCTGTCTGCTGAAAAATCACCCAGTACCCCTACAACAAAAGGTAACTCTTTGGTTTGTACTGCGCCATTGGTTTCCACATCAAAGGTAATGCTGACGCGATTTTTGCTGATGCGTTTATGTTGTGAATTTAACGCCATAATATATTCCTTATAAATTAGTAAGCCTAAAAAGTATTTAGCCTTAAAGTATTTAGCCCTAAAGTGATTAATCTTAAAGTTTTAACCTTAAAGTTTTAACCTTAAAGTAATTAACCTTAAAGTAATTAACCTTAAAGTAATTAACCTTAAAGTAATGGCCTTATGAAGCGCCTGATACCATCTCTGCTTTTGACACATCGTAGGTTACAGTGGAACCCTTACTTATTGTTCCACCGCCATCTTCTACGTGAAAAATATTTTCAATTTTGGTATAGGTTAATGAAAAACTCTCTGATGGTTCACCACCCGCATGAGATTGCGTCTGGTAATTGGAAATACGGCAACCAGTCAGGTTATAAGTAATATTTTGATTGATACCTTTACCGTCTCTGGAGGGTTTAGTAATAAAAATGATGACATCTTTACCTGTATCGCCGGGGGAATACAGCCAGGTAATTAAATGGGGTGTTGCGCCATCACAGGTTCGGCTTATATTCATTTCACCTAAGACCACGATACCTTTGTCAGAATTATTAGCATTACCCACTTCTATTGATGTGCCCCTTACCGCGCCCCAAGAAGTGCTGTCGAGTTTAAACAGTCCCTTTTTTTTATCAATTTCAGGGATGGTGGCACCACCCTTTACAGCATCGAGCTTATCAATCTTCATAAAAATAGACATAATATGTTTCCTGTATTGGTTGTTTTTTCGTATATTCTATGGTTTTTAGTCATCATCAGATGGAAGTAAATTTTTAAGTCCCACCAAATGTTCTACTCGCCTGCAGGCTTCTTCGTTATCACCCAAAAGTTCAGTCATCATTTCAGACAATGAAGTATGTCCCCAGCGTATCGCACGTTCTATCTGGAAACTAACCGGACTGTGTGGCTCGGTACGGGCGAAAAAATCTGCCAGCAACTTAAGTTGAATGAAGGCTTGCTCACGGGTTAATACTTTTGGCGCGATATTATCTGCCGTGGTACATTTTGAGTTTTTTTGTTTCATTTTTTGTTGCCTGGTGGATACGGTTTTTGATGTTTTATTGGTGTTTTTCCTGGTAGAACCGCTGATATTTTGGCGTGTTTCAACTTTGTTTTCTGAGTGGTCTATCAAAGAATAGTCGCTATTATTATCTGTTAGGTCATCTGTTAGGTCATCTGCGTCAGGGTTATTGATGTCCGGACTTTCCTGATCCCTATTGTTCTGGCGATTGGTTTCTTTAGCATAATCTTCCAGTGATAGTTGCCCATTACTTAAATTGCAAATAGCTTCAACCATGGACTTAAGCGGAGCGATAATAAAACTGACATTAATTGCTGGAAATAAACTTTGTTTATCGTTTATTTCATGCTTAGTTTTTTTCTTAGTTTCAGGTTTTTTCTTAGCTTCAGTTTTATTTTTAGACTCATGCACATTTGCAACAGTCTGTTTAGGATGTTGCGACAACCGCGTGATCGTTTCATTAATGTTATTTAAAACAATGATTGAGTTGGCAAGTTGACGTAAATGCTGCTTTAGCAGATCAGGTTGTGTTTTTACCTCTTGATTTATTTCCTGTTGCAACTGTGGCAAATAACCATACTGTTTGGCGTTAAGATAATGATAAAAGCGTTTATCATTTGTCAGGGGTAAATAAGATAAAAATCGGGTGAGTTGTCCGCTATTACGGCTTTCACCGCACCACTGTAATAATGTTTGCTGACAGTAGCTCAATATTTGACCAGCCTTAAGACTATCCTCTTGATCATCGTTTTGGCATTGCTCATGGTTTTTAGCTTTAACACTATTTTTAACATTATCTTGAGCATTACCTTTAACATGATCTTGTACATGAGGCCGTTCAAGAACATCAAGGCTCGTTAATAACACCTGATGGATCTTGCATAACGACTGCTCAAAGCGCTCAAAGGGCTGGGGTAAAAAAATACTGCTCATGTTTAACCAGCAACGCAGAGTAATATCGCCTTCATAAACAGGTAACTGTTCTTGGCAGGCTTGTTCAAAGGCTTGCCATGCTTCCTTGTTAGCTTTTAGTCTTTGAGGATCAATCTGAGATTCAGGTGTTTCAAATAACAGACGAAAGCCCGATTGCGCCTGATTAAAATAGTTACGCAAGTGATTATAATCTTGGGCATTACTCTTTAGCGCAGGAGATAGCACAGGAGATAACCTAGCCTGAGGTATTTTAGCCTTTTTACCTTTCTTCACTGAATCAGCCAGCGAATCTTCATCGGTTTCATATGTAATAGCACGGGTCATAGAACATCTGAGCAAATATTTAAATTATGCACTTAACTCTAGTAACAATTTTACAAACTTATCGCACTCAATTGTAATTGAATTGTGAAGTTCTTCTTTACAATTGCTTCACAATTGATTCCTAGTTTTTGTGTTAAACCTTAGCTAAAGTTAAAAATGAATCCTTAAGTCGCTCTTATTCCCGTCTGTTACCCATTGGTATGTAAGGTCGGTGAAAAGTTAAAAGAGGAAAAAACAAACAACAATGAAAACGCACTTACGATTAAAAGACAGCAAGGGCAATTGTTATAACGCATATAAAATGCAATATAACTCCAGCATGTCGTCTGGTTATCAATTGCATGTTGATCTGGAATTTGATCAGGATGAGTGCGTGGAAAAAGCACAAAAGTTACTTGGAGAAGTGATCAGTTGTCAGTTGTTTAGTAGCGCAGACTGTAAAGGAGAGCCATTGTTAAGCCGAAGCGGTGTGGTTTACCAAATATCTCAGTCGCCTTTTAACCATGGTTATCTACAGTTGATTGCCGTGCCCTTTATTACCTTGCTGGATCACAGTAATCGTTTTCGTATTTTTCAAAAAAAATCAACTGCCGACATTGTTAAAGCCGTACTCGATGAAGACGGTTTTTCCGGTTGTTACGAAATGGGTAAATTATCTAAAGTCAAAAGGGATTTTTGTTTGCAATTTAATGAAAGTGACGGCGATTTTATTAAACGGCTGCTGTCTGAGGAAGGGATCCACTATTTTGAAAAACATGAAAAAGATAAAGTTAAAATAATGTTTCATGATGCCAGCTTACCCTTTAAATGTGATCAAGTGGTTAAGTTAGCAACCGCGAATAAGCCTGATATCACTTGTGCCAGATTAAGTGACTGGCAGCACAATTTACAGTTTCATGGTCAGCAATTGCAATTGGGTAACTGGGATGAGGTTAAAGGTAAACGAGTAGCCAGTAAAAAACTAAAAAGCGTTTATCCCAATGGTAGCAATAAAAAATTGTTATACCATTATTACCCGGCGGCCATGGTTGGCGATAAATGTGACAATGATACTGCTAATACACTGGCTAAAAAACGCATGTTGCAACAAGAGGCAGAGCATCAAATTTTTCAGGGCACTACCGACAGTTATCAAATTGCGGTTGGTCAAATAATCGAAGTTAAAAACAGTGGGAAGTATTTGGTTACAGGTGTGCAGGAAACCTTTGTTATTAATGACAATCGCGGCGGTTCGTATCACTGTAAATTTGACTGTATCAATGAAGATCAGCGCTGCTTGCCTGAGCTTATTGCGAAACCTCAGTTAAACACGGTGCAATCTGCCGTGGTGGTGGGTAGTAATAAAGCCAAACCCAATCAGGATAAAACGGGCAGGGTGCGGGTAAAATTTCATTGGGACACCACTGAAGGCGATAAAACCAGTTGTTGGTTGCGGGTTGCACAACTCATGGCAGGCAAAAATTATGGGTTGCAGTTTATTCCTCGTGAAGGTCAGGAAGTATTGGTGACCTTTTTGGAAGGAGATCCCGACAAACCAATGATCACCGGCTGTGTTTATAACGAACAACAACCTTTGCCTGACGCTAAGGCTAACACAACAGTTTCTACTATTCGTACGCAGCTTGATGGCAAAGCTAATGAAATTGCGTTTGATGATAAAAAAGACGCGGAGAAACTCAGCTTTAATGCGGGTCGGGATTTTGAAGTGACAGTCGGTAAAGATGCAAAATGCACAGTTGTTGGAGAATCTACCACCAAAGTCAGTAAAAAATTCACCATGGTTTTGGAAGATGATGCAGAGATTAAGGTGACTAAAAAAACCGAGATCACCAGTAAAACTTTTACTCTCACCGCAGAAGATGAAATAAAACTCATCGTGGGTGACAACCAGATAATTATTAATAAAGAAGGCATAGAGCTGAAAGCTAAAAAGATTCAAAACACCGCGGAGGATGGTTTTTCGGTAAAGGCGAAGTCGGTTGATCTTGAAGCCAGTGACGGCCTAACGGCCAAAGCCAAAGACATTACGCAAGAAGCCAGTGGCAAAATAAGTCTGACAAGTAATCAAGCAATGTCATTCGACAGTAAAAATAAAATTACCCTCTCAAGTCTGCAAGACATGGGATTAACGGCTAAAGCAGGACAGTTGAAAGCAGAGGGAAAATTGGGCGCTAGTTTGAAAGGGTTGAAAGTAGATATTGCCGGACAAGCAATGACCAATATTAAAGGGGCTTTGGTTAAGATTAACTAGCTATTAGTTAACGGTAACAGAACAAGTAGGATGGGTTAGCCACAGGCGTAACCCATCAAAGATAAAGCACCAAAAGATAAAGCATTAAAACCAAACCAGATAAAAGCATGGATACAGAAAATGGATAAAGTGAAAGCTTACAAACAAAGCGACAATATAACAAAGAGTTATAAAAAGATCCCCTATATAAGTCTAGGTCAATTACTGCCGCATTTTGAATTAAGCGAAGAAGCTCAGGCCATTACCGATCCCCAAATGTCACCAATCGAAGCGTTAGTACATTTACGGGCCGAGCAACTTAATATTGATGCCATTACACTTTTGGCTTATAGCCTGCCACGGAGCGAAAGTATTTGGTGGGCTTGTCAGTGTTTAATGTTGCGACAAGGGTGTTTATCTCAAGTACAAATTGATTGTTTGAATAATGCCAAACTTTGGCTGGAAAACCCGACTGAAGTGCTGCGGCGTCGTTCAGAATATTATGCTAAAAGGCTTGGTAGCGATTGTGGGCCTGGGTGGTTGGCGCTGGCGGTTTTTTGGAATGGCAGTGGCAGTATTATTGCCAGTGGCGAGCCTGAGGTTTTGCCTAAAGCTTTTTTGTATGCTGCTGCTGTTGCCGGGGCTGTTAATTTGGGTGGGGTTAAGCCTGAGTTGTCACAAAGTGCTTTGGGTGAGTATTATCGCTTGGTGTTTCAGAGTGGGTTGGATATTGCTGGTGGGGGGCTTGGGGTTTTGGCTTCGGATGCGCTGGTTGATGATGCGGTAGTTGATGAAACTGCTTTGAGTCGGAAGGTTTAATTATGGGGTTGCCTGTGGCTCGAATTGGCGATATGCATGTTTGTCCTATGGTTACTCCTGGGGTGCCGCCTATTCCTCATGTTGGGGGGCCGATTGTTGGG
>SPKZ01000339.1_pt1 | contig 20737 bp, 15 predicted proteins | sample 2456571 | NCBI WGS metagenome assembly SPKZ01 (sample SAMN11192286, study PRJNA482655) | marine metagenome | biome: ENVO:00000447; feature: ENVO:00000244|ENVO:00000211|ENVO:00000569|ENVO:00002023; material: ENVO:00002151; isolation source: ocean water from marine abyssalpelagic zone ... | reverse complement strand
GTTGGCGGGCCGGATGTTCGGCCTGTACGGCACGTAGGAACATCCGCCCGATGCGTCGCCGGGTCTGCTTCGCGCGTGACTGACCGCAGCGTCACGCAGGGTCGGTGAAGCGGGCGCGGCCGTGCGGCGATAGAATGCGGGCATGCCGATATTCGCCTTCATTGGCCGCGACGGACCCGGCGGCGCCGCGCTGCGCAAGACCCACCGCCCCGCTCATCTCGCGGGCCTCGAAGGACTCGAACGCGAGCGGCGCATCCGTCACGCCGGACCGCTGCTCGACGACTCGGGAACCCCCGTCGGCAGTCTCATTCTCTTCGAAGCCGACAGTCTCGAGCTCGCGCGGGAAGCGGCGAGCCGCGATCCCTACGTGACGCAGGGGGTGTTCACCTCCTACGACGTGCACGAAACGAAGGTCGTGTTTCCGGCCTCGCCCTGAGAAGCAGACCATCCACCCGGGCGCACAGACCCTCACGGTGAGCCGCGGCAGCGTTCTCGGCCTGCTCGTAGCGCTGTTCGCGGTTGCGCTGAACGACGCCTACGTGGTCGCCGACCGCGGTTTCCTGCATCCCCCCGAGCGCCTGTTCTCGGCTTTCAGCAATCCGACCGTGGGCGACCATTTCCGGTACCGCGATATGGCGCTCCCAGCGGAAGCGCGCTCGGAGCGGGACTGGGCTCGCCAGGCTCCCTGGCGCTATCGGATCCTCACCCCGGCTGTCGTTCGCGCTCTCGGAGCCGCGGGCATGAACCGCGACGCGGCGTTCTACCTGGTCAGCCAGCTGGGTCTGGTTGGATTCCTGACGCTGTTGTTCGGGCTCTTGCGAGCCCGGGGCTTCGATGATTCGCTGGCTCTGACCGGGACGTTGCTGGTGGGACTCGTCCCTGGAGCGGTCCGTTGGTACGCGTTCCAGTACTGGATGGCGGACCCGCTCGCCCTCTGCGCGGTCACCGGCGGCCTTCTCCTGATCGAACGGGGCCGCGTGTCGTGGCTGCTGTTGCTCGCCCCGATCGCGGCTGCGAACCGCGAGAACATCCTGCTCGTCTTTCCCTACCTCTTCGTTTCCACCTGGCAGCGCGACGGCGCGCGGCAGGCCGTCGTGCAGACCGCCCCTCCCCTCGCTGCGGCCTGTGCGGTGCTCGCCGGGCTGCGCATTGCCATCGATGCCATTCCCGCGCCGGATCTTTGGACCACGGTGACGACGACCGTGGGCCTGCGGTTCGCCAACCTCGGCGATCAACTCTACTTCGCGACGCTCGGAAGCTTCGGCGTGTTCGCGGTGCTCCCGTTCATCGGCGGCCGACGGCGATCGTGGCGCGGCGCGCTTCCCGACCTCGCCGTGCTCGCCGTCGCGTACGCGTCGCTGCTCGTCGCGACCAACAGCGACCGACTGCTCGCCTACGCACTCCCCTGTCTGGCGCCCATCGCCCTCGGGTCAGTCCGTTCGTTCCTGCAGGAGACGCACTTTCCGCTGTGGTCATTCGCTGTGGCGACGGGCTGCGTACAGGCGATCCTGTATCTGCAGACGGACCTCGAATGGACCGACCTGCAGCTCTTCGATCCGATTGTGACCGCCGCGCTCGGGGCGCTCCTCCTCGTGTGTTTCGGATTGCGCCGAATGACCTCGGGCTAGGGGCCGACGCGGAATCTCGCACCGACCGCCGTGCTCTTCCTGAGCCAGGCGATGGGATTCTCGGTGCCGCTGTTTGCGCACGCTCGAGATCCAGCTCGCAGACGCTCTCCTGCTCTCTGTAGCGGTCGGGTACGAGATCGGCCGCTTGCACGTGGAGCGAGCCGACTTCGTGGGGCCATCGAGGCCTATGAGGCCTCCCGGGCCCTCGCCGACCGCGCGCCGGGGGGCCCCCGACCTCGGCGGCCGGGATCGCTGTGAAGCGGCCCAAATTCGCTGACCGGCAGATCACCCGCAGAAGTTCGCGTTCCCCGGCATCGGGCCCGATGTCGGAAGTCTCAACCCAGCGCCCCGCCTCGTCGAAAACGAACTCTGGGACTCCATACCGGCTCGCGCGAGCGGACCCGTGATGCCACGGGAGAGCCGGGCGGAGAGGCCTCCCGGTCGGTACCGCCAGAACGAAGGACGGGGCGAAAGCGCATGAGAATCCTAGTGGTCGAAGACGAGGCGAGGGTCCAGAGCTTCCTCAAGCGCGGACTCACCGAAGCCGGCATGGCCGTTGACGTGGTCAGCGACGGCGAGTCTGCGCTTCAAGACGCACGTTCGGCGCCCTACGACGCCATCGTGCTCGACCTCACCCTGCCCGGACTCGACGGACTCGAGGTGCTGCAGGAACTCCGCGCAGAGGGCTCTAGCATTCCCGTCCTGATCCTGACCGCGCGCGACAGCGTGAACGACCGCGTCCACGGCCTCGACGCCGGCGCGGACGACTACCTCGTGAAGCCCTTCGCCTTCGCCGAGCTGCTTGCCCGCATCCGCGTCCTGCTGCGCAGGGGCGCGCCGCACACCAACGAGATCGTCGTGGGTGACCTCGTCATCGACGTGGCGAAGCGCTCCGCCGAGCGCAGCGGACAGAACATCGATCTGACGGCGAAGGAGTTCGCGCTGCTCGAGTACATGGCGCGGCACGCGGGGGAGGTGGTGACGCGCACGATGATCTCGGAGCACGTCTGGGACATCAACTTCGACACCTTGTCGAACGTCATCGACGTGTACATCCGCTACCTACGGCGCAAGATCGATGATCCCTTCAACGCGAAGCTGATCAAGACGCGGCGCGGGGTCGGATACGTCCTGCAAGCAGAATCATGAATCAGACGATCCGTGGTCGTATCGCGCTGTGGGCGTTCACGGTCTTCCTGGTCCTGCTCGCGCTCGAGGGCGCGCTGGTACTCGGCGGCCTGAAGAGCGCGCTGCGCGAGGTCGCCGATCAGGGATTGCTCGAAAAACTCGACGACCTGAGCTCCGAGGTCGCCGACTCGAGCCTGCGAGAACTGCTGGCATCGGCAAACGATCCCCGGACCCACCTGAGCGACCTCGTCTTCGAGATTCGCGACCGCCTGGATGCCGAGATCGGGCGCGACCTGCGCGGCTCGCAGATTCTCTATACCATCCACCGCGACACCGGTCGTAGCATCGCCCGCAGCGGCAATCTCGGCGAACACGTCCTGCCACACACCGGAACCGAAGAGATCCGCGAAGGCGCCTCCTTCCGCGACGAGATCGATCCGCGCTGGACGTCGCAGGAGATCCCGCTGCGTGTCGTGGAACTCCGACTCGGTGCGTTTCGCATCGACGTCGCGCGAAGCGTCTCGCCGTTTGCATCGATCTACCTGTCGGCCCGCACGAAGCTCGCAGTGATCCTGGCGGGAGTCACGTTCGTCGCGGCGCTCGGCGCCTACTGGATCGCGAGCCGCGCCCTGTCCCCGGTGCGCGACCTCATTGCAGAAGCGCGGCGGCTCCAGACCCTCTCAGAAGGCAACCTCCCCCGCACCGGACGTCGCGACGAGATCGACGACCTCGCCGGTGTGCTCAACGATCTGCTCGACCGTGTGCGAGCCGATGTGTTGCGCGTCCGCCAGTTCACCGCGGATGCCGCGCACGAGATCCGCACGCCGCTCGCGGCCATTCGTGGCCACCTCGAATTGCTGTTCGATTCCGTCGACGAGGGGGCCCAGGTCACACTCGGTGGCGTGCTCGAGGAGGTCGAACGGCTGAGCCGGCTGGTGAACCAGCTCTTGCTGCTCGAGAAGCTCGAAGATCGCGCGGAAGTCGCCGCGTTCTCGCCCATCGACCTCGGAGTCCTCGTCGCGGATCTCGTGGATCACCTCGGAATCGTTGCGGAGGAGCAGGGCATCCAGCTCGAAGCGCGCACCGAGTCCGTCGAGACGCGCGGCGATCCAGAGCGCCTGCGTCAGATCTTTCTGAACCTGATCGACAATGCCTTCAAGCACACACCCGAGGGTGGTCGCATCGATGTCGAGGTCGAGCAGTGCAACGGACATGCGCGAGCGAGTGTGCGCGACAGCGGACCGGGCATCCCAGAACCCGAGTTCGAGCGGATCTTCGAGCGTTTCTCGTCCGACCGATCGCGACGCACTGCAGGTACGGGACTCGGCCTCCCGATTGCGCGAGCGATTGCCGAGGCACACGGGGGCACCCTGCAGGTGGCATCGCCCGGCGGTGCCGAGTTCAGACTGAAATTGCCGATCTTGGGGTCCCAATCCGGGCGCAGCCCGGATTGACCCGACTTCGCTCGCGTCCCGCTCGCTGCGCGCGCCTGACGGCGCTTGCCCGGGGGTCCCAATCCAGGCGTAGCCCGGATTGACCCGACTTCGCTCGCGTCCCGCTCGCTGCGGTTCTCGCTCATTCGGCTCTTTTCGGATCAGAGCTCGATCGAGGTCTTCTCCGTCACCAGGATGGTGACGCCGATCATCTCGAAGCGGTGGCTGTCGATATCAATGGAGTCGATGCAGCCCTGCATCTCCTCGATGTTGAAGCCCATGCTCTCCTTCATCTTGACCTTCGACGCGAGGAACGGCGAGCCGGGCTCGTAGGCCCCCTTCACCTTGACCACGTCGCCCTCTTTGAGGCCGTCGAGTCCGATCTCGGTCTTCATGGTGTCCTTGATCACGGCGCTGTCCGGAACCGAGAAGTCTCTGTTCACGAGGCGCAGCCTGCCACCGGAGGCATCGACGGCCTGAACGAGGCCTTCGACCTCGGAGATGTCCTTGTGCTCCTTGGCCGCAATCTCGAGTGCCGTGAACGTCGAGCCATCGGCGTTCGGCGTTCCCTTCACCTTCAGGCGCTGACCCAGCTTCAGCTCATCGAATCCGCGAAAATCGTACATCTCTCTCTCCTCTCTCGCTGCGGTGGCTCATCGAACCACCTGAATGAAAAACTGGTCTCGCGGCCTGGCCCTCGGCTCACGCGGCGACTTCGCTGCGCTTTCGACTCGCGCTCTCGAGCAGCACGCGTGCTGCACCGGCCGCTCCGTCGAGGTCGATCTCCGATCGCTTCAATGGATGCGTGCCGTGAAGCTGCGCGAGAATGCCCTTGGCAAGCTTCTCGGGAGTGAGGCCGCGCGGGTGGATCTGGTAGAGCAGTCCGCGATCGTGGAGGATCCTTGCGCGCATCGTCTGCTCGGCGCTCGGACCTTCGCGCGGAATCACGACGGCCTTGTTTGCGAATTGCAGGATCTCGCACGTCGTGTTGTAACCCGCCATCGAAACCACGAGGTCCGAGAGCTGGAGGATCTTCACGCTGTCGTCGCGAAAACGCTTGACGATTACTGAACTGCCTTCGGCTTTGGACCGGAGCTTGTTGCGCTCCTCAGGCGGCATGAAGGGACCCGTCAGCATGAACGTATTGAACGGAACTTCGGGCCCGAGGTACTCCACGGCATCGAGCATCGTGTCCATGAAGAAGTAGGCGTCGCTGCCGCCACCACCCATCACGAGCGCGGTGTACTCCCTTTCGTCGGTGAACTCCATCGCGATCTTCGCGGCGGCGCGCGGGTAGTGCTTCTTCTCCGCCGACACGTACCCGCAGTATTGGATCTTCTCGTCGAGGGCGGCGGGGAACTCGTAGGCAGCACCGAAGTCGTAAACGTCTTGGCAGCCGTAGACGAGCACAACGTCGTAGTAGTCGGCGATCAGATCGTAGGCGCCGCGAGCCTTCCACTGGGGAACGATGTCCTCAGGAGCACCGAGGATGTCGCGCAGTCCGATCACGATGAGCGCGTCGGGCGAGGTGTCGCGAAGCGTGTCGAGGCACGGCACGAGCTCTCCCTGAGCACCGTGGGGCATGTGGTCGACGAGCACGATGTTCGGACGAAAGCTCCGAGCCGTCTCCTTGATGAGCTGTGAGCGGATGCTCATGAGCTGTTGCGTACCGATCAGCGGCAGCCGGTGAACCTCCCAGTCGCCGGCGTTCACCTTCACGATGGTCGGAAGCTTCACGAAGTCGCTGTTTGCGGGCAACGCAAAGAAGGGCGCGAGCGGTGAGTCGGCGATGAAGAGAATGGTCGCTTCGGGGCACTGGCGGCTGATCTCGTGCGCGATGTTCACATTCCGTCGAAGGTGCCCGAGGCCGAAGCTGTCCTGGCAGTAGATGAGGACGCGCGGGTCTCCCCCGCCTCGTGAGGGATTCGAATTCTTCATTGTCAGCTCAGCCTCAGCAGTTCTCAGCAGTGCTCAACAGCAGCGTGTGTTCGGCGGTCTTGGTCGATTCCGGTGGCGCCGTGATCTCGTCCGGTTCTCTATTTCCATCTCGACGTTCGATGCGCGCGGATGCGACCTCCAGACACTCGGATACTCCTCGAGTTCAGGCCGTCGAGACGAGTCTCGGTCGGCTTTCGAACTCTGCTCCGACCTGGCCTCCCAGCACCTCGCGATACACCTCGAGCCACTCCCCGAGTTCGTGCTCGGGCGACAGCTCACTACTGCGCGCGCGCGCGCCGGCGCCCAGTCGCTTGCGTTCGTTCGGCGACTCTAGGAGCCGCACCAGCGCGCGCTCGATCGCCTCGGAATCGCCCGGCTCGACGAGCAAGCCACTCTCTCCGTCCTTCAGGATTTCCGGAATCGCTCCGGTTCGGCTCCCGATGATCGCCCGGCCCATCGTCATGGCCTCCATCATCGAGAGCGGGCAGCCCTCGGCGAACAGCGAAGGGAACACGAGCACGTCGTACAGCGGGAAATGGTCGAACATCTCGGCGCGTGACAAGCGTCCGGTGATCACCGTGCGGTCGCGCAAACCGAGCTCGTCGAGCTGCCGGAGATGGATCTGCTCCTCCTCAGGGTTGAAGAAGTCGCCGGCCAGCAGAAGTGTGAACTCGTAGCGGTAGCGCAGCCGCGCGAGGGCCTTGAAGAGGTAGACCAGGCCCTTCTTGTAGCGCATCAGGCCCGCCGTCCCGATGACCGTACCACGCAGGCGCAGGTCGGGCTTCGCCCCGCTCTTCACCTGCTCGGGCGGGATGGAGTTGAGGATGACTCGCGATCGCCCCGAGATGTCGTGGATCGCCCGGTCGGCCATGTCGAGCAGGCTCCCAGCAACCGACGTCACATAGTCGGAGTTCCGCAAGCTCGACGCGACGAACTCCATGCGGAGCGGATCGAGCATGTACTTGCCGATGTCGTTCCCGCGAATGGAGACGATGCTCTTCGTGCCGTGGTACCGAGCAGCGGTCGTGGCGATGAAGCCAGCCGGGTAGAGGAAGAAGCCGTGCAGGAGATCGAAACGGTGGCGCGTTTGCAGTGCGCTCACGATCTCGAACATCTCGCGGTTGTACCGGGTCAGCACTTCGGATTCTGACGTGCGCTTGCCCCCGGGAGCGTGCGACGCGCGCCAGTCCGGGTGGCAGATACGCGCGCGGCGCACCGTCACGCCTCCCTCTGAAGTCATCTCGACCGCTTCGTCGATCGGCAGGCTCTCGGGGAATTTACGGAAGTGGAGGACGTGCACGTCGAGGCCCTGGGACGCGAGATAGTTCGCCACCCGGTGGCACGAGTGCCCCACTCCTCCCATGTCGGGCGGGTACTGGCTCGTGAGGATGCAGATGCGGGGCATCACGGCGTTCCTAGCTCGAGCCGCTCGTCGACGGATCGGGCACGAGAGGCCCGGTTTCGCCAACCCCCGGGCCGAACTGGAGGCGGTAGAGGCGCTCGTAGGTCTCGTTCGACTCCATGAGCTCCCGGTGCGTGCCGAGGCCGGAGATGCGGCCCTCTTCGAGGACGAGGATCTTGTCGGCGTGTCGCAGCGTCTGGAAGCGATGCGCGATCACGAAGGTCGTGCGCCCATGGGACAGATGCGCGAGCGCCTCGCTGACCTGGGCCTCGGATCGAGCGTCGAGTCCGGTGGAGGGTTCGTCGAGGATCACAATGGGCGTGTCGCGCAGGATGGCCCGAGCGATGCTCAGGCGCTGCTGCTGTCCTCCGGAGAGATTCGTGCCCCGCTCCTGCACGAGCGTGTCGTAGCCGTTTGGTAGCTGCTCGATGAACTCGTGGGCTTCGGCGAGCTTCGCCGCGCGGATGATCTCCTGCTCCGAGGCGCCGATCTTTCCGAAGCCGATGTTGTCGCGCACCGTCTTGCGCAGGAGCATCGAGTCCTGGAAGACGATGGTGATGTGCTCGCGCAGGGAGTTCCGGGTCAGCGTGCGGAGGTCCTGGCCGTCGATCGTCACGCGACCGCTGTCCGGGTCGTAAAAGCGCAGGAGCAGGGTCATCAAGGTCGATTTGCCGGCGCCACTCGGTCCGACGAGCGCGATCGTCTCGCCGGGCTCCGCGGCGAACTCGATGTCGTGTAGAACCTCGGTGTTCGCGGCGTAGCCGAAACTCACTCCCTCGAAGCCCACGCGGCCGCGGACGTCGGCGAGGTCCACGGCGTCGATCGCGTCCTCGACCACCATTTCGGTCTCGACGAGTTCTCGAATGCGTTCGCCGGAGATCTGGGACTTCGCGATCTTCATGACCGTAACCGCGAACTTGTCGATCGGGCTGTAGAGCTTCTTGAGGTAGTGGGAAAAGACGACGAGGATCCCCGGGGTCAGGGTGCCATCGATGACGAGCATCGCGCCGAGGAAGATCACGGATGCCGTACCCATCGCGACCAGAATGTCGGCGACGCGTTTGAAGAGCTTCGAGAGCCGGATGGCGTCGATCTCGGCGCCGAGACTGGCGACGTTCTCGTCGTCGAAGCGCCCTTTCTCGAGGTCCTCCCGCCCGTAGGCCTGCACGAGGGACATCGCAGTGACGTTTTCGGAGACGATGGCCGCGACCTCGCTCTCTTTCTGCTTCTTCACCTTCGTGGCCTGGTTGACCCCCGAGCCGAAGCGGAGCGCGAAGTAGTAGAGAACGGGAACGATCACCCAGGCGGCGACCGCGAGATACCACTGGGACCAGAAGAGGAAACCCGTGATCACGATGATCGTGATCACCCAGTTGAGCACCTTGAAGGGTGCCTCGATCAGGATCCCCTTCAGGTCCTTCAGGTCGTTGGTCATGCGCAGGACGATGTCGCCGGACTGCCACGAGTCCTGGAACGAGAGCGATACGCGCTGCAAGTGGCGGAATACGCGCTCGCGAACGTCGGCGACGATGGAGTGGCTGGCTGCGGCGACGAAGTAGCGATGGATAAAGGCGAGTACTGCGTGGACCGCCGCCAGTGCGACCACGGACAGTGTCGCCGGAGCGAGCAGGCGATAGGGATCCCCCTCCGCCCAGCTCTCGAGAGCGGCGAACTGGGGCGGAAGCGGCTTGCCCACGAGGATGTAGTCGATGATCCAGGCGAAGGGCCACGGCATGAGGAGGCTCGTGAGCGTCGAGGCCACCATGCCAAACAGGGCGAGCCCCACCAGCCGCGATTGCTTGCGGTAGTGGCGCCCGAAGGTGCCGTAGAGGCGCAGTAACGAGGCGAGGTAGAACTTTTCCTGGGTCTGGGCATCGGTCGCCACGTTTCGAGCCTCTCACGTCGGGTGCACCCGCCACGGCCCGCAAGCCCATTCGGCGGCACAGCGCCAAGACGAACGTACTGGGGCCGTTCGAAGTGAATAGACTATATCAGGAATTCTTTTTGTTTGTTCTTATAAATCATATCTATATAATCATTAAAAATATCAAATCATATGTTCTCAATGGTCGCTGTGAAGTAAAAGCCATGTTTCACCGGGCCTTAGAAGAATTGCTGCATGGATCTTATAAATCACTGATATTGAATAAGTTTTAGACCTCACGACGGCCATTTCCATGTAGAATACTCGTACCGCAAGGCAATGTTGTGTCGCTTCCGGACCGACCGGTCTCTGGACCCTCAGCGACGCCATCTGCGACGACCGGACACCAAAATGAAACGCGAATCCAGAGCGGCTCCCAGGGGGCTGAGCACGGTGACAGGGAATGGCTGAGAACGAAAACCAGGCGGCGCTGGATCCCGCGAAACTGGTCCGCTTCTATCGGGTGTTCGGTCGACACTACCTGCAGCACATTGGGCTGCTGACCGTCGCTTTCACGAGCCTGCTTCTCGGCATCGGCGTGAGCCTGGCGCTGCCTTGGACCCTCGCCCTGCTCCTCGACATCGTCGCCAACCAGCCGATCCCCACCGTCGTCGCCAGCCACGCGCCCTGGCTCCTCGGTGACCCCGTGGTGGCGGCGGCTGCGCTCCTGACCGCCTACGTCGTCATCAAGATCCTGATCTCGCTCTTCACGTTTCTCGACAAGTACTACGTGTCGGTGGTCGGCGAGACCATGGTCAAGGACATCCGCGAACGCGTCTTTGCGCACCTCCAGCGCCTGTCCCTCTCGTTCCACAACGCCGCGGAATCCGGAGACGTGATCTTTCGGATGACCAAGGACGTGAAGGACATCAAGAAGCTCCTGGTGAACATCCCGCAGGATCTCGTGCAACGGATTCTCACGATTGGCTCCTACGGCGGGATCCTGCTCGTGTTGAACTGGAAGCTCGCGCTGCTGGCCTTCACGATCATCCCGACCATCTATCGGTACACGGGGAAGACCGGCCTGGGGGTCCACAAGGCGGAGAAGAAGAAGAAGAAGAAGGAAGGCAAGGTCGCGACGATCGTCAGCGAGAACCTGCGCAACATGCCCCTCGTACAGGCCTTCGGGCGGGAATCGAGTGAGCGCGCGGAGTTCGTGAAGCAAAACCAGAGCAGCCTCACGGCCGACCTCACCGCGATCCGGCTGTTCGCGAGGTTCAAGCGCCTGATGGACATGCTCGTCGCGGTCGCGACGGCCTCCATTCTCTACGTCGGCGGTCGCGCCGTACTCGACGGCGGCGTGACGCTTGGCACCTTCTACATCTTCTACAAGTACACCGAGGATCTCTACGGACCGATCGACAAGCTCACCGAGGCCATCGTGAGCCTCGCGAAGCACCAGGTGGCCGGCGAGCGGACCCTCGAACTCGTCGAGAACGACATGGTGATTCACGACACGAGCGCGGCTGTGGCCGTACCCGAGATCCAGGGCCGCATCGAGTTCGACGACGTGAGTTTCGCGTACAAGAAGACGTCCGGCCCCGTCCTCGAGCACGTCGGTTTCACGGCGGAAAGCGGCGAAACGGTGGCCCTCGTAGGGCACAGCGGCGCCGGCAAGTCGACGCTCATCAGCCTGCTCCTGCGATTCTACGACCCGACGGAAGGTGCGGTCACGATCGACGGGCGGGATCTCCGCAAGTTCACGCTGAGGTCGCTTCGCTCGCACGTCACGATCCTGCTGCAGGACACGCTCCTCATGCACAAGACCATCCGCGAGAACATCGCCTTCGGAAGACCCAGCGCGACCGACGAGGAGATCGTCGCAGCCGCCAGCAAGGCGGAGGCCCACGGCTTCATCGCAAAGCTCGCCGACGGTTACGACACCATCGTCTCCGAGGACGGCGGTAACTTGTCCGGCGGCCAGCGCCAGCGCCTCAGCATCGCGCGCGCCATTCTGCGCGATGCACCGATTCTGATCCTCGACGAGCCGACCTCGGGCCTCGACGCACAGACCGAGGCCAACTTGACCGTGGCCATCGACCGCCTCCAACAGGGCCGGACGACCTTCATCATCGCCCACCAGCTCAGGACGATCCGCAACGCGGACAAGATCCTCTTCCTCGAGGAGGGCAACGTGGTCGATCAGGGCACCCACGACGAGCTGTTCGCCCGAAGCCCACAGTACCGGGAGCTCTACGAGCTTCAGCAGGGCGGTACGGCGGCCTGAGATCGGGCCGGAACGAACCAGAGACGCGACGGCGGCGCCCCGGGCGATCGCCCCTCACCCCGAGAGGACGACGGAACACACGATGGGAAGGAAGCCGAGCATCCCCGAAGCCGACGAATACCCCCAGCTGCGGGAGGTCGCCAACCCCACGCTGCTCGCGAAGGGGATCACCCCATCGTTGGGTGCCCCATTTCGAACGGGTGGTTTGCGCATCGGCAAGTGCAAGATCAAGCGCGTGTACTACAAGCCCGGACCCGAAGGAAACTGCCGGCTCCACTTCCGCGTGCGCATCGAAGACCCCGAGCGCGGCGAGGCGGGAGAACAGACCTTCTTCGCCCAGCTATGGCCGAAGGCGGTCATCGAGGAACGCTATGCGCTGGCCCAGGCGCGGAAGCTGCGTGTGCCCGAGTTTGGCGAGCCGGTCGTCCTGATCCCCGAGTGGAACATGATCCTCTGGGCGTACCCCAACGACCCGCGCCTGCTCGGACTGGCAGACCTCTCCGACCCGGAGACGGTCCTCGGTCTGATCCAGGAGAACCCGACGGCTTTTGGCCTGCCGACGTTTCGCAGGCCGCAGAGCATCCGCGGCCAGATTACGAAATACGTGCCGAGTCAGCGATGCGGCTCGCTCTTCGAGCTGAAGCTCGACGATGGCGCAGAGACGGGGCACGTCGTGTACGGCAAGGCGTACCGGAAGGTCGCAGGACCGCGCGCGTTCGACATCGCGCAGAAGATCTACGCATCGGAGCCCGCGCAGCGCGGCGACCTGATTCTCCCCGAGCCATTCTCCTATGACAGCGAGCGACACATCTTCTGGCAGGGAGCGCTCGAAGGCCGCCCCCTGGCGAAGGCGGGGGCGGGCGATTGTCTTCCAGACATTTCTGAGGAAGTGGGTCACCGCCTCGCATTCTTCCACGCCGCCGAGATCGACCTCCCCGTGAGGCGCACGCTCGACTCGCAGCTCCGCGACCTCACCAAGAGCGTCGAGGCCATCACCAGCACCTTTCCCGAGTTCGAGGAGCGCGTAGGCGCACTCCACCGGCGCCTCGTCGAGCGCGTGACGACGCTCGGCGCCGAGCCGCGCACGCCGGTGCACGGTTCGTTCAAGTTCAGCCACGTCTTCCTGAACAAGGGTCGGGTGGCCTTCATCGACTTCGATGGCGCGACGCTCGGCGATCCGACCTACGACGTCGGGCGGTTCATCGCCCACGTGACCGAGATGAAGACGAGCCTGAAGATGCCGCCCGAACTCGCGGACGACGCGATCGCCCGATTCGTCAGCGGTTACAACGACAACGCCGCCACCCCGCTCGAAGGCGAGCGCATCCGCTGGTACGCCTCGAGCCTCGTGCTGAGCAGCCAGGTCTACAAGGCCGTCAAGCGCTTCGACCCCGGCCTGATCGGCAAGCTGCTGGACCAGGCGGAGGCCCTGGCGGACTAGAGATCTCACCGAACACGAAACGGTACGCGGAAGGCGTGCCGTGTCCACAGGCGGCTAGGCCCAACGACAGCCCGCCAAAAGAATCTGGAGTTTCCTTCGCGATGGTACGAATTCCCGAAATGCCCCCCGACGAGACGTTTCCGCAGCTGCAGGTGGTCACGAGTCTCGAGCCAATGCGTGAGATCCTGCAGCAGGATCTGCCTCGATTCGCCCACGGCGAGCTCGAGATCGACCGACTCAAGATCAAGCGCTTCCAATACCGCCCCCGGAAACGCTGCAGCATCTGCTACCAGATCGAGGTGGTTCCGCCGGGCGGCGGCGAGCCCGAGGTACAGCTCATGTTCGGCCTGCTCGAAGGCAAGGGCCGCGCGCGGCAGAGGTACGAGCACGAGCGCGAGCGCATCTCCTTCGTCCCCCCCCTCGTTCCTGCGATCCACTATCTCGACGAGCTCGACATGGTGCTCTGGGGATTCCCGAACGACCCGCAGATGAAGCGGCTGCACGAGCTGTTCGATCCGGAACTGTTCGAAGTCGCGATGGAGCCCTACCTGGCGGCGCTTGCGCCGGCGGGCACGCCGTGTTTCGAGTCCCTCGAGACGCGGATCGCGAAGTACGTGCCGGCCAGTCGCTGCGTGCTCGAACACAAGATCTGGTCGAATCCAGAACGCACGGGTGAACCCGTCATCCACGTCTACAGCAAGACGTACGAGGACAGCCGAGGCGCCGCGATCTTCGACGTGATGAACCAGCTGTGGGACAGCGAGGCGCGCAGCTCCGGTATGCTCGCCATGCCCGAGGCCCTCTTCTACGACGATGGACTCCAGACCCTCTTCACGCGGCCGGTCCTCGGAGAACACGCGAAGGAGCAGCTCGGCGAGCTCGACTTCGTCGACCTGGCGCCGAAGATCGGCCAGCTTCTCGCGAGCATCCACACGAGCGGCCTCTCAGGCCTTCCGTTCTGGCCTGTCGCGGAGACGGTCGCCGACGTTCGCAAGGCCCATGTGTTCGTGGGATCGTCCATCGCTCCCGCGCGGGAGCGCATGGCAAGCATCGTCGAGAAGGTGGAAAGCGGCGTCTCGTGCACCGAGGGCCTTCCCAGCGTGCCACTGCACGGCGCCTTCCGGCTGAGTCAGATTCTCCACCTCGACGGACGCCTGGTGCTCCTCGACTTCGACGGACTCCACGTTGGCAATCCCATCGGCGACGTCGGAAGTCTCGCAGCGCACCTCTTCTATCTCTCGGCGAAAGGCCAGCTCACGCGCGACCAGGCGCGAAAGGCCATCGGATCGTTCTGCGATGCCTACCGCGAAGCGACGCCCTGGGATCTCCCGGAGGATGCTCTGCGCTGGTACACGGCGGCGGAGCTCGCCGGAAAGCACGCGAAGAAGATCGTGAAACGCGCCAAGAAGAACAGCGACCAGAAGATCGAAGACCTGCTCGGGCTCGCGGAGAACGTGCTGGATGGAAAGGAGCCCCTCGGATGAGACGCGACGTAATGACCGACCCCCAGCTTCCCCAACTGCGAACCGTTGTCGACACGGACGCGATGAGCCGGCTGTTCGAAAAACACTTCCGGGTCGACTATCCCGAGCGCGACTTTCGCGTCGAGGGGACGTCGATCGAGAAGGTCTACTACCGCCTGCACAAGCACTGCGGTGTGCTGCACCGGGTGCGGCTCATCGACGCCAACGGCGAGCGCAGCCGGCACTGGTTCTTCGTTCGCCACTTTCCGGAGAGTGAGCTCGCGAAGCGCTACGAGAAGGCCGTGCGCAAGGCGAGCGCGCCCGCCTCTTTCTGGAAGCCCGTGTCACTGTGGGCCGAGCACGCCATGGTGGTCTGGGCGTTTCCCCATGACCCGCGCCTCGCCCAGCTCCCCGACGTGGTGAACCCCGACACTGTTGCGAAGCTCATCGAATCGAACCCCGGCAACCTCGGGCTGCCGACGGGTACGCACTGCACGGCGGTGCGCTGCGAGCAGATCAAGTACATGCCGGGGAAGCGCGTCGTGCTGCGTTTCGAGGCCTGCGTGACGCCACCGGACGGCGCCCCTCACACCCTGGCCTTTTTCGCGAAGACCTACGCCGACCAGAACAGCAAATACGTGTTCGACGCCATGGAAGCCGCTCGCAAGGCGATCGGTACGGGTCCCGGTCGCATGGAGATTCCGCGATCGACGCTCCACATCGATCATCTCCACACCTACTGGCAGGAGGAGTGGTCAGGGCACTCGATGTCGAAGCTCTACGGCGAGGAAGGCATCGCCGCCGCGATTCCGCGCGTCGCCACTGCGCTCGCCCACTTCCACTCGACCCCGTTTTCCAACCTGGGCGAGGCCTTCTACATCGACGCGGTCGGTTCAGAAGCCATCGAAGATGCCTACAAGATTGCCCGCTTCCTTCCCGAGGACGAAGAGCGCCTGGTGAGCCTCGCCGAGCGTATCCGGGCCGCCGCCGCGCGCTTCGGCCCGACGGACTCGTTCCCTGCGGTGCCGATCCACGGCGCCTTTCGCATGAGTCAGCTTCTCGGTCGCGACGACCTCCTCGGAATGACCGACTTCGATGCGACGGCCCTCGGCGATCCCCACTACGACGTCGCCGAGTTCATGTCCTCGCTCCTCTACCAGAGCTTCCGCCGCGGGCTCGAGCGCAGCGATCTGTTCACGATGTGCGAAGATTTCCGCACGGAGTACGAGCGCGGCGTCTCGTGGACGCTCGACCCAAAGCGCCTGTCGTGGTTCATCAGCGCCTTCACTCTCGAGAAGTTCCACGGCACGCTGAAGGGCCTCGAGAAATCGGTCCTCGAGCACATCGACGACGTCTTCGACCTCGTCGAACGAACCATCCACGACGCCGAGAACTGATGGGGCTCGCTGCGGGCGCGCCCCGCGGGAGCTTTTGGGACTATCGACTGTGGTTGACGATGGCGTCGACCACCGCGTCAAGACCGGCGGTCTTGTCGATGCGGAGCTCGAAGGTCCTCGAGTGCTCGAGCAGCGACTGCAGCTGCGTCACGCGGGCCGCGCCGCACCCCGGCGACGGCCAGAGCAGGCCGAGGGCCGACGCGAACCAGTAGTAGTCGGTGATCTTTCGCGATTGTCCGTTGATCGACAGGATGCGGTCGACGCAGGTGTCCGGCGGTACGGGAGAAACACCGCCTGTCGCGTCCGCGGGAAAGCTCGGAATGAAGACCGCACCCACGGGCGCCCGGGTCACGAGATGGCTCGGATCGACGTGAAACAGGTTCTTCTTCTTCGCGCTTCCATCGATCCGGGTCTCGCAGAGGAAGCCGTTCGTGGAGCCGAGGAGCTCGAGGCTCTCGTCGCCCATGCGGATCGGCTCGTAGAGCCCGTAGGCGTGGGTTCCGTCGTGGGCGACGAGACTCTCCGAGATGAAGTTCGCGCCCGCCTTCGCGAGCAGCGCCACGCTGGTGGTGGACTTCCCGACGCCACCGACGCCCGCAATGACCACCGCGCGACCGTCGATCTCGACTGCAGAAGCGTGGAGCAGCGACAGCCCGCGGAAGTGCTCGAGGTGCCACGCCACCGGGTAGTAGACGAAGTGCATCATCCCGCGGAAGAACTCTCTCAGCAGGTAGCTGGCGCGCTTCTTCTCGCTCTTCCGCGACGCGGTGTGGCGCTGGATGGCGTCGATGATGAGACGCTCGCCATCGAGGCGAAAGCGCATCTGAAGGCGTTTCACGTTCACGAATTCGAGACAGACGAGCTCGTTGCCGCAGCCCCGCGAGCGCTTGCCGAGCTTGTCGAGGCGCTCGATCCCGGGAAACCGGTGGACCTCTTTGTCGAACTCGTCCTCGCTCAGCCAGAGGACGTTCACCTCGATCTGTGGCGTCTCGGTCCTGCTTGGCAGCGGGGGGAGGGTGTAGGGGTGCACGTGCTCCGGGACGTAGTCGACGAGTTCGCCGTCGTTCGAAGAAAGCTTCAGGTGAACGCCCTGAATGACGAACGAAACGCTCGCGTCGAAGGGTTTGTCGAAGGGATCCTGCTGGCTCACGATGGCGTTCGACCTCCAGCCGTGTCTGATCGGCTGTCGGGACCTCGGTGTTGATCGGACGCTCACAGAGTCGCAGGAATCGCTCCGGCGGTTTCTCAGGAGCCGGCAGCAAAGCGGAAACTGGCGGAGCGGGGGTCGCAAGACCCCTGGCATGCCAACGGGTGAGAACCCAGGGATCGATCGGCTGGATTAGGCGAAGGTCCAAGGTGTACGTAAAAAATTTCCAAAACTGGAACCTTTGATGAAATTCAAACAGCCTTGTTGGGGTATAATCGCTGCACGCTAACCACGATGACCAGGCTCTTCGATTGCCCAGACGTCGAGCCGAGATCACGTGCGAAAGGGGCCCTGATGGAAAAGATCAAAGTCGCGATCCTTGGACTCGGAAACTGCGCGTCGTCCCTGGTCCAGGGAGTCCACATGTATCGGGACTCAGCGCCCGATGCCGACATCCCCGGGATCATGAACACCGTTTTGGGGGACTACCACATCGGCGACATCGAGATCGTCGCCGCCTTCGATATCGACGCCGACAAGGTGGGCAAAGACATCTCCGAGGCGATCCACGCCGGACAGAACAACACCATCGTCTTCCACGACGTTCCCCACATGGGGGTCACGGTCCACCGCGGCATGCTCCACGACGGCCTCGGCGAGTACCTCTCCGAGGTCATCACGAAGGCCGAGGGTCCCACCGACGACATCGTCGGCATCCTCCGCGAGAAGAAGGTCGACGTCGTGATCAATTACCTGCCCGTGGGATCGGAAGAGGCCACGAAGTGGTACGTCGAGCAGGTTCTTCAGGCGGGTTGCGCCTTCATCAACTGCATTCCCGTGTTCATCGCGAGCGAGGAATACTGGGAGAACCGGTTCAAGGAAGCCGGGCTCCCGATCGTCGGCGACGACATCAAGTCCCAGGTCGGCGCGACCATCCTTCACCGTCTGCTGGCGCGGCTGAACGAGGACCGCGGCGTCCACCTCGACAAGAGCTACCAGCTGAACTTCGGCGGCAACACGGACTTCCTCAACATGCTGGAGCGCAAGCGGCTCAAGTCGAAGAAGATCTCGAAGACGCAGTCGGTGAAATCGCAGCTCGACCGCGACATCGAGCCCGAGAACATACACATCGGGCCGAGCGACTACGTGCCGTGGCTCCAAGACCGCAAGTGGGCCTACATCCGCCTGGAGGGCACCACGTTCGGCAACGTGCCGCACAACATCGAGCTCAAGCTCGAGGTGTGGGACAGCCCGAACTCGGCCGGTGTCGTAGTCGACGCGATCCGCTGCTGCAAGATCGCTCTGGACCGCGGCATCTCTGGTTCGCTGGCCGGTCCCTCGGCGTACTTCATGAAGTCGCCGAAGATCCAGTACCGCGACGAAGAGGCCCGCCGGATGGTCGCGAAGTTCGCCGCCGCGACGGGGGAGTTTCCGCGCTCGGTGAAGTCCGTCGTCGGCTGATGATCTCCGAAGATCCCGACCCCGGGTCCGGTCCCGCGAGCGAGACCCCCGTGGACGATCGGTTGCCCCACCTGCGAGCCGCCATCGACGGCGAGAACATGGCTCGGCAGTTCAGCGAGCTCTTTGCCCGGGACTACCCGTACCGTGGTCTCGCGGTCGAAGACTGCCGGGTCGCGCGTGTCTACCACAAGCCGGGAAAGTCGGCACGGATCACCTACCGCGTGGCGGGAAGCGACGCCATCGGAGCCCGCTTCGTCCGTTGGTTCTGGGCCGAACTCGCCGCCGATCCCGAGAAGATCCACTCGGCACTGAAGAAGGCCCCCGACACGTGGCCCGGTTGCGGCCCGTGGAAGCCCGTCACGCACCTGCCCTCGATCGACGCTGTCGTCCACGCTTTTCCCCACGACCCGAGCCTCGAGCATCTCGGGGCGCTCTGTGAGCCGGGGGTCATCGAGTCGGCGGTCGCTGCGCGCCTGCCTGCGCTCGGGGCGGCGACCGCGACCCGCTGCAATGCGCTGCGCGTCGAGCCCGTGAAGTATGTGCCCGGTCAGCGCTGTGTCATGCGTTACGACGTCGAACTCGGCGACGCGGCCGGCACCGCCCTGCCCCTCCACTTCTTCGGAAAGACCTACAAGACCTCGCGTAGCCGCTACGTCTTCGAGGCGCTGGTGCACGTGACGAAACACCTGGGGGACGACGATCCCGACCTCGTCGTACCGACCCCCATCGCCCATCTCGACGAGCACCACACGCTCTGGCAGCAAGGGTGGGACGGCGAGGCCCTCAGCGCGATGGCGGCTCGGCTCGGCTGGGAGAACGTTCTCGCGACCGACGTCATGTCGCGCATCGGCCGCGCCCTGGCGCGTCTGCACGCCGTTCCGCTGGCCGACTCGCTGATGCAAGGACCGGCCGCCGACGAGTGTCTCGACAACGCCGCTGGCGACGCCGCGGACATCGTCGGATTCGAGCCCGGGCGGCGCGCCGTCCTCGGCAGCATCCTCGAGAGACTTCGCGCCTCGACGCTCGACGTGGAGGCGGTGACCCCTTGCCTGATCCACGGAACGTTCAAGATCGCCCAGGTGCTGTGCCGAAAAGAGAAGCTGGCACTGGTCGACTTCGACTCCGTCGCCGTCGGCGACCCCCACTACGACCTCGCGGAGTTCATCGCTTCCGTCGTGTACTTGAAGATCAGCGACGACGTTCCCACGGGTATGCTGGCCGACGCAGCCGATCGGTTCCTGGAGGCCTATTGCGCCGCGGTCGAGCATCCCTGCGACCCGCGGCGCATCGCCTGGTACGTGGTGCCTTTCCTGCTGGGCAAGATTCACTCTTCGATGAAGAAGCGCGAAGGTACCGCGATCCGCAACCTCCCGTACGCCCTGGACGTCATCGAAGCCTGGCTCGACGCGGCGCACAGCGCGACACAGGGCGAGACCGACCCCAGGGCCGACTTCGTTCAGGCCCACGAGAGGAGTGCATAGACGTGCACGTCGGTTACGTCTGCAGCGATTTCGGCGTGCCCGTCTTCGGCTTCAAGGGCTGTTCGATCCACGTCCGAGAGATGATCGAAGCGCTGCGCCGTGCGGGCCACGAGGTGAGTCTCTTCTCGCCGGCGATCGACATGGACGAGCGCGACGGCGAGAACCGTTTCGACCCCGACCCCTCGCTCCCGCCGGTCAACCTCCACCCGGTCGCGGCGGACGGACGCCACCTCGAACTCTTCCGCGACTTCGAGAAGCTCGACAAGTTCCTCGGGCAGAAGACGCGGATTCGCCAGGAGGTTCGCAACCTCTTCTACAACATGACGCTCTACGACGCGGCATACGCGGCGTTGCGGGAGAAGCCCATCGACTTCGTCTACGAGCGCTACACGCTCCTGAGCGCGTCGGGAACCTCACTTGCGCGAGACCTCGGCGTTCCGCACCTGCTCGAGGTCAACGCGCCCCTCGCCTACGAGCAGGAGAAGATGCGCGGCCTCGAGATGAAGGAGCTGGCCAAGGGGCTCGAGAGCCGCATCTTCGGCGAGGCCGACCGCCTGCTGGTCGTCTCCGACGCGCTCAAGGAGTTCGCGGTCTCCCGCGGCGTCGCCGAGGACCGGATTCACGTGATTCCCAACTCCGTGGACCCCAGGCGGTTTCGCATCTCGGG
>SPKZ01009008.1_pt1 | contig 20738 bp, 20 predicted proteins | sample 2456571 | NCBI WGS metagenome assembly SPKZ01 (sample SAMN11192286, study PRJNA482655) | marine metagenome | biome: ENVO:00000447; feature: ENVO:00000244|ENVO:00000211|ENVO:00000569|ENVO:00002023; material: ENVO:00002151; isolation source: ocean water from marine abyssalpelagic zone ... | reverse complement strand
TAAGGTTGATAACTCGAAAAATACAGCTATGTTTTTAGAATCATTGATTTCTCAACGAACGTGAAAAAAAACAACAATGAATTAAAAAATGAACTTTATTCTATTTACAAAAAAATAGATTTCTTTTCATACTCTTGTTCAATAAACAATATCAGTTTACAACTGATAAGGGTTATATATAAACATCACCCTGAAATTAATGAAAACAAAGATAACCTTTACGCTTTGTACGAAAGTAAAGGCTATACAATTTCAAGCATGGACTTCATTATTGATAACGCTAATAGTTCAAGCTTGAGACTTTTAATAAATAAAATAATATTGTCGGACTACGTGAATCACTTTGAAACGCCAGGGTTCGAGCATATATATAAAAATATACAAAAACACATACTTAAAAAAACACAAAAACACAAAAACACAAAAACACAAAAACACAAAAAGGAAATCACTGATGTCTCAGTTCAAAACATTTAAAAACCTAAAATCTTTCCAGTGTCAAAATATGGAACAGTTATCATCACTTAAAGGTGACGATTTTGACCAGATCTTTTCCCAAATTCCATTTCAGCGAGCGAAAGAAGAACGCACCCGTTCAGGCTGGGTTTCTCCGCATGATGATGTGGAAACTCCATATTACATTTCTGGCGACAACATCCTATTTGCTTTGAAAACAGAAGAAAAGAAGATTGACGCATCAGAAAAGAAAGAACTGATCGACGAAGAAACCCTGAAGTGGAAAAGAAGCAATCCTGATGCTAAAAGAGTCCCAAAAGAGAAAAAAAGCGAAATTGCATCTAAAATTGAAGATATGCTCTTTAGAGATAAGTTTATTTCAACGTTTAAAACTATTTATGCCTGGATTAATTTAAAAGAAGGGTTGCTAATAGTAAATACAACTTCAGATAAAAAAGCAGCTCAATTGAACGATCTTCTTAATCGCTCAGCCTGTTTGTTTAACAAAAATTTAATAGATCTTAAATTCAAGTCCATTTCAGTTAAAGATGATGTTTCCTTTCAGTTGTCTAGATGGGTAGATAATAGCAATACCATTCCAGATGTTATCACACTAGGCTTAGAGTGCTCGCTGCTAGCAGGAACTGACAGCCAAACAAGTGGTGGCGCTATTGCTTATAAAAAGCAACCAGTGGACAGCGATGAGAAGCTGAACGCTTACGTTCAGAATGATGGTTATGACATCGTTCAAATGAAGCTTGCCTATGAAGATGAAGAAAGTAGCCTTTCAGCAACATTTACAATAACGTCCGTTTGCGACATAAAAGCGTTTTCACTAGGCCAAGAATACAAAGTACTACTATCACAAAGTGAATATGACTCTGACGTGTCACTTTTTGATCTGGAATTTAATACTTTTGCAGAAATGACACTTCAAATAGCCTTAAGTATTTATGGTATTTTTGGTGGAATTGATAATGAGTGCGATGAAGAATAAGCATTCATTAATAAAAATAAAAAAAGGGCTTTTATTAGCCCTTTTTTTCGCTATGTGCATCAGTCTATTATTTTTCGTTCCTCAACTCCCCCATTCCACTGAAAACTCCGAAATTCGAGAAGTTTCTATTTTAAATGTTGATAGCGATGTAGCGTTTTGCAAAGGCGCGTTGATAAACGGAAATTTAATAACTGCTTCTCACTGCCTAGGTTCAAGGCGTTACATTAAAATAAAGGATGGCTTGAAATTTAAGGTTGTTAATACCAAAATGTTTGATCTTGTAAGCAACTACAGCAAAACCGATATTGAAAGTGATGATTTGGCAATTCAATCACTATCAGGCTTAAAAGGTGCAAAATGTATGGGTGTAGCTTTTACACTGCAAGGTAAATCATGCAGTGTAATGAAAATGAAAACAGGATCTTATTACTCTAGCAATTGCCACTTCCCCAAAGGGGATAGTGGTACGGTACTGGTAAATAAAAAAAAATCACCCTGCCTAGTATATTCTGGATATTATGATATTATTAGCAAAAATAATAACACTAAAATAAAAATAGGGGTTTTTAAAACTCTGGAGAATTACGATGAATAAAGCACTTAACTTCCAAAACTACGATCACGACAAGGTTAAGAACTATATTGAGCTTAACAGATCTCACAATGTGGCGGTGTATTCTGCTGTATTTGACGGTAATTTAAGTAGTAAAATACCTCTTATATTAGATAAAGAAATAATAGACGTATCTAACAACTTCAACTTTGATAAAGCCCAAGATTTACTTGATGGCTTTATATTCTCGTCAAATTTTTTTATATTATTTTCGAACGGGAAAGTTTTAGGTAACATATCAAGCAGCGAACCCTACACTGATTTTATAAAGTTAACACATAAAATAAAAAATCTAATTGAACTCTAACTTTAAATTTCGCAATTTAAGAATCAAATAATATGAAAAAAATAATATTTGTTATATTTATAAGCTTTAGCTCAGTAGCGTCAGAGACGAATTCTTTTTTGCCTTATAAAGGCGGTTCTGAAAATTCTGCGTTATTTTGCGATATAGATGAGACTGAAGGACGAGGGTTTAGCTTAGCTAGTGGCTCTAATAGTGCCGATGTTAAAAAACTCAATATTGAATATATAATGACAATTGATAATGTTGATGTGTATTTCAATAAAAATACAAACCGATATGAAGAGATAGCAAAAGATGAACAATCGATTAAGTAGTATTGCAATAGGTGTTTTAGCCAGTATTAGTCTCCTGGGTTGTTCAAGCGGTCAGAATATACCTGAAGATACTGGTAAAATAAATCAGGATGAAATAACGAGAAAGCATACTGAAGACTGGAGGCGAGATGAGCCTGCTGTTTTATTTGTACCAACGAATGACTTATTGGTTCTTGATGAACCTTCCAGAATACCTGATAAATTCATGAATCAAAAAATAGAAACCACATTTAATGAAAAAATGACTATGCAGTCTCTTGTTTACTTATTTAAGAAGAAAGGTCTTTACTTAATTATTCCAGATGAAGAATTGAGAAATAAGCCAATCGTCCTAATTGAGTATAAAGGTCTTTTCGGTGATTTTTTGATAGCAATGGAGAATGCCTATGGTTTTTCTTTTAATTTCAAATCAGGAAATATCGTTATTGCGGAATCCTTAACGCCATTTATTTTAAAGATCCCGCAGGATGAAGAAATCGCCAAGCAAATCATAAAGGATTTGAGATCGTTAGGTGCGAAAGATCCAGCTTTCTCGGTACATTCTTCCAGTGTTTTTTACAAGGCAACTAAGCAGCAGCACAAGGTTATTACATCTCACTTAGAGCGCTTAAGCTTAAACACCAGTCTTATTAGCATGCAAGTGGCGATAATAACCGTCAAGATTGATAGAAATAAAGCGTCAGGTGTCGATTGGAGTAAATTTAATGTCGGTGCTGGATTTCCTTATGTAACGGAACCAGACAGTGGCGATAGTGACGATAGTGATAGTGATAGTGATAGTGATAGTGATAGTGATAGTGATGTTCCTTTAGGTAATTCCATGTCTGATCTTATGGCTATAGGTAAAATGACAGGGTCTGATTTATCTATTGCGGTGGGAAAAGGGGATTTCGGAATTTCAGCGGTCGTTGACTTTCTAAGCACTTACGGAAAGACAGATGCAAGTCAGTCTCTAATAATGAAATCACTTTCAGGAAAAGAAGTTTCAATGAGCATTGGAGATCAGATACCATATATTGATGAGTTGGGCTCAAAAAGTGATACAGAAACTGATACTGAAGAGTCAAGCGTAACCGTTAAATTTTTAGATCTAGGAACTAAGATAACCTTACTTCCTTGGTACGATACAGAGTCGCAGTTGGTAACCATTGATTTTAAAATGGAGATTAGCTCACTAGTCGCATGGGTTAAGTTGTTTGCTGGTGACTCACTTGGTTTAATTTCGCAACCGCAAACTAGAGAGCAGAAGTTCTCCGATGTTGTTAAACTGATGGCTGGTGAGTCAGTGATTATAGGCGGTATAAGCTTTGAAGACTATGGGAATGAGATGAATGCACCTTCTTTTGCTGAAGATGCAGGTATAGCGCATTCTATTGAGTCGTATTCTAAAAACTCCACCTTTATATTAATACGACCTACGGTTACTGTTTTTGGGAGAAGGTAAATGTCTAAGAAGAATAAAAAAATAAAAGCAGTTGAGGATGTTAGTCCTCCTAACGAGATCTATATGGGGTACTACTCAGGGGCCGTTAAGAAAAAGGATTTGGTTGAATACTTGAAGAATAAAGCTTTTGAGCACGTTACGCCTATAGAAAATGCATGTTATGCATATAAACGTCATGGTGATGGATATCTGTGGGAAATTCATGATGGTGGGTCTGGGTTTGGGATATGTAATTTTGTAAGTGGAGATCTTGATGATAAAGGCAACTGTGTTTTTGGCTTAGCTGACAATATTTATATAGCTAAATCCAATGATGTCACTGGTAACGTATCTTTTATAAAAGCTACTTCAACTTCCATTTTAGCAAAGAATGCGGATGTAAAAACCCCTATTTATTCTGGTAAAATGAAAAACTTTATTAGTAATGGTTTTGGTTTTTTTGTTTTTTCGTTAATTCTAATTGCGTTAAGTTTGGTATCGTTATTTCTATCATTTTATTTTTCCAGTGTTGGTGAACATAGAATTACTACAGACTCTCTTTACAAAAGTACATCATCTCTACCTGTTACTATGTACCAGGAAATTGAAAGTTATAAAAATAATGAAGAGAGCGGAATATACGTTAAGCAAATGACCTACCATAAAACTAAAGGTAAATGGCTGGTAGATAGTGAACCCACGGTTGATTATGAAAACATTAAAGATGATGTCATCAAGAGGCTTGGTAAAAATATTGAAGAGCCAGAATTGCCAGAGAGTAGCTTGAAAAAAACAAAAGGTGAACTGGCGGCTGGCAGGTTATTTAGTCCAGCTGAAGCGTTGGCTAGAAACGCAAATTTGGAGAAGAATAATGGGACTTAAGAAAAACTTCTACACCTTTTTTGGAACAATAACTACACTTATTGCTTTAGTTATTTTTTCATTGTCTATTGCTAACTACCTAATTCCAAGTGGTGATAAAGACCCAGAATCTACCAAAGAGTTTGCATTCACAACGTGTGCTAAGGTTGCAAAAAACATAAAGGTAAAATATAAGATTAATTCTAGAAAAACAGTGATCACCTTTACTATGGACGACGTTAAGAACTGGGAGAAACACTTGGGGTTGTCATCAATCCTAATATCTAACTGCCCAGGCTTTGAGATATTGAGGTACTGCACTGGTGGGGAATGTCAGGACAGGAAGAAGAATATAACGAATGGAACGTCCATGATTCTAATATATAAAGAAAAGATTTAAAGTTAATTAAAGGTAATTTGTATTTATGTTTAAATTTATAATGTTTATTTTGATAGTTACAGCGATCTCAGTGTGTTTACTGCCAGCTTCTTACTACTCAAGTGAGGTGGGAAGCTCAGGTAGTGCATTAGGTAGTAGTTCAGCAAAAGCTGAAGCTAGGGTGCATATGGATGCAGCTCAAAACATCCAGGGTGGGCATTCTATGTTTAAATTAAATGAGGGTCGCGAGCCAGTAAATATTGGAGAGCTTTCGAAGAGTGGTATGTACTTAGCTTACACCCCAGATGGTTGGGCGCTTGGTAAGGATTCTTCTGGTACGAGTGTGGCTTATGCTAGGATGATGATCTCAGATGGGTCTTACGATAGCGTTACTGAAGATGTCTGTGACATGATTAATGATGAGGGCGCGGGTGTGATAGTTTGTAAGTCTGTTGCTTCATCTGTTTATATGGCTGATATTTTGACGGGTTTTGACCCAGTGAATAATTACGAGGCTGATGATTACGCGATAATTTACAAGGCTCTTTAGTCTCAAAAGGTGATTTTAAGAAGGGAGCATTAATGCTCCCTTTTTTTGTTTGGTGTTATTGTAAGTAATGCTTCTTATAGTAGTTAATTATTTCAGTATCGCAGGGGTAATTAAGCGCTATCTTCTTTCCATTTCTATTTCTATTTCTATTTTTAGTTTTTCATCTTTTTTTATTTTTATTTTTATTTTTATTTTTTTAGTTCTATGAAAATTAAAAAGCAAGAATAATAATGGCAATATCAATAAATAACAAAGCGTTAATATTCACCTTTGACCATGCAGTGAAATTCTAACGGGTTAATTTAATAAAATAACAATAAACAATTATAATAAAAAACAAAAAACGTTAATTTATAATTGACAATAAAATAACTAAGTAATAAGATATGAATATGTGATGCAGATCACGTAAGGCAAATTATAATTTAGTTTAAATTAATAAAAAATAAAAACAAAAAAATATTAATTTATAATTGACAATGAAATAACTAAGTATTAAGATGTAAATATGTGATGAAGATCACATAAAAGCAAACTAAAACCTAGTTTAAATTAATAAAAAATAAAAACAAAAAAATATTAATTTATAATTGACAATGAAATAACTAAGTATTAAGATGCAGTTATGTGACCAAGATCACAAAAACAAAAACAAATAATAATAATAAAAACAAACAATAATAATAATAATAGGAAATATAAAACTATGTTCAATTTAATAATCAGTATAATCGCGATCGCTTTGGTAGTTGTATTAGCAGGCGCTTCTCTTTACTACGGCGGCGAAGCATTTAACAGTGGTTCAACTGACGCGAAAAGTGCAACATATATCAACCAAGCACAGCAAATTCAAGCAGGCGCGACTTTATTTAAAGCAAATGAAGGTGGCACTCCAACAAATGTTGCTGCGCTTTATGCAAATGGTGCTTATTTAAGTGCTGAGCCAGAAATGCCAACTGATACTTTCGTTACAACTTGGGAGCTAGGTGATGATGCTGCTAGTGACTCAGTGGTATTCGCTCAGATAGCAATTTCAGCTACAGCTGACGCTGGTGTTACTGGTGATATTTGTGACTCGATTAATGCCGATGGTGCTGGTGTTGTATTCTGTGAGTCTGTTACGGCCCCTGCGTCAATAGCATCTATCACAGCAGGTACTGAACCAACGAATGACTACGACACTGATGACCAAGTTGTAATCTACATGGCTCTTTAGTAATAAGTAGTTGTACAAAGGGGGGGAGCAGCGATGCTCCCCCCCTTTTTTTGTTTATTTAGCCTAAATTAAAATAAAAGCAAAATTAAATAAGAAAGTTATTGCGAGAATCAGTTATATTAAATAATATAAATAATAATAACCAACACTCAAACTTAAATACTAACGACTTTAATTAAATTATAAATTACAGTTTAATTAACACCTCACCTTTAGGGATATTTATGAAATCAAAATTAGTAAAGTTAAAAAGTGCGCTTGATTCGAAAGCATTTTCTGCATTAGATTATGCATTTGCAATACTCACATTACTTTATGGTATTTACACATTCAGTAGCCTGATTATATTCGTTGGTGTGATTGCGCTTATTCTGGCATATGTAAAACCAGCTAAAATGGTTGAGATCCTACTAAAAAAGAAATTAATTAAAAAATAATAGAGGTGTTAATTGTTTAGTCTTATAACTACCCTAATAGCCCTTTCGATTTTTGTTATTTTTTTATACGCTGGAACTAATTACATTAATTTCGATACTGTTTATCTAATTCAAGATAAGTCTCAAATATCATCTGGGCTTGTTCAGTATAATAGTGGCGTAAGCAACTACTGGCTAATAAATGGAAGATTTCCGAACGACGTTTTAGATATAATTCCTGCACTAGTAACAGAACCATCCCTGCCTAAATATATGGTTCGCAGTGGATTTAGTAATAACGTCTCAACAGGATTTGTGGAAGTTTGTTTTGACGTAACCATTAATAATAAAGACACTTTAGATATGCTTGATAGGATTAGTGCTCACGAGGGCTACACAACATTTATCATTGCAGACTCATGTGGTGACTCTGCAAATAACTATCCTGCTTCATTCCCAAGCGAAAATATTATAACGTACTACATTAGGTGAAAATATGATCCATTTATTAGTTTATGTTTTAATATTGATTTCTATCATGTCAGGTGCTAGTTTTTACTTTATATCCATGTATAAAAGCACTCAGATGCTTTATCACACTCAGTCAGATAGAGATCAGCTATTAAAGTGGGTCGCTTTTTTAGAAGATGACATGGTAAGTAATCCAGTTACTGGCCAATATATGGTTAGAATGGGAAAAAATATAGCACAAGATAATGACGGTGACGGTTTGAATGATATAAGTTATCATACCCTTCCCGAAGGTATAGGGATGCAAAAAGTAAACTCTCGTGGTCGATATTTTGTATACTGCCCTATCGGATCAAGTATTGACTCCTCAGTTACTGCAAGCGCTGTTATTAATAACGGTTCAGTAGAGGGTGATATCAGCATTTATAATGCGAGAGTAATAAATAATGGAACTACTAATTACATTGCTCAAACAGATGTGGTTTTAGATAGTTCAATACCAGATAATATAGCTGGTTTTATCATGTCTTCATTCTCCATTGATGCAACAGTTCCAACCTGCCAGGAGGTTACTTATGATGGAGTAAACTATCTTGCAAACAATGCTATCGTGAAGTCTATATCCTTAGATAATGCAGCTGATCCATTAACTTTCAATATCGACATGGTTAATAATGGTGAGTCTGATATATCATCATATACAAATAAGGTTAAGACTTCTAACGCGCTCAAAATAACCTACTCTCTCGACTCAATCCCTTATAACTCAGTTAGTTCACTTGATTTTTGCTTTGATGATTCAACCATAAGAAAAAACATATATATAAAAGGATCTTATAACGGATTAACTGGGGATTTCACAGTAATTAATGCAAGTGCAGGGGCTGAAATTAACGCTTGTAATGTAAATATCTATATTTCCAATGTTATATTTAAAAACATGAGTATAAAATCTGACAACTCTAATTTCAAAATAAAAAACTCCTTAGTCAATGATATCGTCGCGAATCACAGTGAGTTTGAATTTTCAGATTTATCATACATTAAAAACACCAGTGCTAGCGGAATTTTGATGGATTTTTATGATAGCAGCATGTATGTTAATGATAGTGTTTATCTTTACTCATCATCAACAAACTCAAATATGGTGAAGCTTTTAAATTCTGAAATGCATATTAAAGACAGTGCTTTGCACTTTGAGTATGATGGATCAGGTTCTCCTAGTATCAATTCTGTTATTAAAGTAGATAGCGCATCTGGAATTTTCATGAACAATGGGAGTATTAATTCCTCTATAAATAACAGTTCAGGTTTAATTGAAAATTACGGTAAAACCAGTTTAGAGTCATCATCGATTGTTGTTACTTCTGGAAACTCCATTATTCAAATTTCTGGAGGGGGCGTGCTTAATTTAAGCAAATCCACAATTAAGAATACAAAACCTGGTGCTTATGGCGTTATTGATGAAAGTGCCTTTGGTATTTTTGGTGTTGATAGTTTTATTGTAGCGTCAAACTGCTGGATTGGTGATTTATTTAATGGTAGTAATGGCTCTTACTCTAGTGGCACAGAGTTAAGCAATAGAAGCTCATGGAAATGTAATTAATGAAAAATGGCGAGATATTAATCCTCGCCATTTTTTATTTTAATGTATTAACGACATAAAAAACCATATAACGTAATACTTATTAACCCCCTATCACCCCTAGTCAATATTATTAATTCACCTTGTAATAAATAAACTAATCTGTTATTTTACATTAATTAAATATTAAAAATAAAAAGTATAAAAAATGGATTACATTAGTTTAAAAGACTTTGATGATCAAGATGAATTATCAATTGATGGGATAGTTAAAAAGTACTTTCTTGACAAAAATCTAGTTACTGAAAAACAAATGTTAGCCTGCTTGATGGAATGCTCTCGGACAGAATTTCCTCTTGGTAAAACTTTAGTTACTAATAACTTTATATCTCAAGACCTTTTAATAAAAAGTATGCTTGAAATATCACCAGATGGGCTTGAAGATGAAGAGCTAATTTTAAATCACGTTCCTGGTGAAATTCTTATAAAAATGAGAACTAAAATTGCGGCTGAAACAATTAATGATGTTTACTTATCAACTTATGAAGATGAGAGTCTTGTTAGGTTTGTGCTTGATGATTACTTTCCTAATCAGAACCTTAGGTTTATCGAGTCCAGTTTCGAATCCATAGAAAAGTACATAGAAAAATTAAGCGACTCTAGTGATGAGGATGAGATGACCTTGGAAAAACTCCTTAGGACATCTGTTACACTCGGGGTTTCTGACATACATATAAACCCAAAAAGAGACTCTTACACGATATTCGTGCGTAAGTTTGGTGTTAGGGAGCTTTTTTATGAAGGGCTTTTGGAAGAGTATCAAGTTCTTTCCGCCAGAATTAAAGATAAATCTAGAATTGATATGGCAGAAAGGCGTAAGCCTCAGGATGGAGGCTTTAACTTTGAGCATGATGGACGACTTATTGATCTTAGGGTCGCAACGGTTGTTTCCACCAATGGTGAAGCCATCGTTATCAGGATATTAGATCCAAAAAACGCCGACAAAAAACTAGGTGAGCTTGGAATTGAAAATATTGCAGAGTGGAGAAAAGGGGCAAGTAATCACAATGGACTTTGTTTAATCTGCGGCGGCACAGGATCTGGAAAAACAACAACTTTAAACTCAACGCTTAAAGAGCTTGATAAGTTAGGGAAAGCAATTTTCACAGCGGAAGATCCCGTTGAGTACCAAATACCTTACATTGTTCAGTGTAATATGAATGAGAGTGTTGGCTATGATTACGCTAGGGCGCTAAAATGTTTTATGAGATCGGATCCTGACATTATGATTGTTGGTGAGATCAGGGACGAAAATACAGCAAGAAACGCTGTAAAGGCTGCTGAAACAGGTCATTTGGTTTTTGCTACGATTCATACGAATACAATTCTTGGCGCATTTAGTCGATTTAGGGATATTGGCGTTCCACCTCACGAGCTTAAAGATATATTGAGATCTGTTCTTTGCCAAGCTTTAATACGAACTCGATGCCCAGGTTGTGATGGTAAAGGGTGCGTTAAGTGTATGAATGCAGGTTATGCTGGAAGAGCTATCGTTTCTGAATGCTATTATTTTAACGACAAGTCAGAAGTTGCTCTTGTAATTAAAGAAGATATCGTTTTATGGGAAACAATTCTTGAGAACGGCTATATAAAACTTGAGAAAGAAGTTACAAAATTCGAAGAATTAGAGCGTCTTTTTGGTGAGAAGGCAATTCAAATAACAAAGTATGAGGTGCTAAGAAGTATTCATCGAAAATATGTTCCAGACTCTAAATTTGAAAAATTTAAATTTCTAACTACATCTAAATTAGAAGACGAATTAACAAAAGACGTTCCTAACTGGAAAAGTTCCTTTGATATTATTTTTAATGGGATCAAAGATGATTCAATAAGAATTAAGAATATTAGTCAACACATACTATAAAAATGAGTATTTAATGCTATGAGTAATCTGACATTTAAGGCGGTAATTGAACACAAGGGAAAATTGATTACTAAGGAAATAGAAGCTCCTACAATTGAAGATGCTAAAAAAGAAGCGAAATCATACGGAAAAATAATATCTATAAAGAAAATATTTGCATTATCTGGAAGGTTTGAAATGCCTCTTGAAGATACTGATAGGCAAATATTTCTACAAAGATTAGCAGCAATGATTGGTTCCAACATGGGTATGTCAGATGCACTAGGGCTAATGGAGTCGACGTTCACGGGGAAAATTAAAAAAGTCAGCTCCAGACTATTAAGATCAATTACTACAGGTTCAGATTTAGCTGAAGCGTTAGATAAAATTGGAGATAAAGATTTCCCCCCCACTACTGTTGCATTGATTAAAGCTGGAATATCAGGAGGAAACACTGCAATAGCGCTTAGAAATGCAGCTGAATTTGAAATTGAAATGGATAGAGTTAAACGAGAAAGCGCTGGCGGCATTGGTTCAGCTCTAGGTGGATTTATGAGCGCCGTTGGAATAACGTTTGGCACGACTAGATTTATGGGGCCAGAGGTTCTTGAGTCCGATTTAATGAAGATTGCAGGAGATACCATCGATGTAGACTGGGCCGTTAAGTTAGGCATTTTTTGCGAATGGTCAATGGGGTTATTTTTTGTTTCATTTGTAGGGTTGTGGGCATTAAATAAATTTGTAAAACCATTTTTCCCACTTCATGTTGATAAAATAATTTTATCAATACCGTTCTATAAAGACCTGGTTACTGCAAAAAATAGTTATGTTGCACTTTATGGTCTGGGTATGCTGACAAGATCGGATGTAAGACTGGCTGAAGCCCTTCTCTTGGCATCTAGGGTTGCAGACAAAGGAAGGTTGAGGCAAGATTTAGTAAATGCAGCTCAGGCTATTAGTGAAGGTAAAGGTAATGATTGGGCAAAAGAGCTTTCAACGCTTCACCCTACAGATATTGCTGCGTTATCTTCTTCTGAAGATAGAGAGAATATATCCAGATCATTAGATGCTATTGCTATTCAGTACAAAAATATTTATGCGGCCAGAGTTAAGATGTTAGCGCCAGTACTACAGGGGATTTCTGTCATATTCTTATGTCTTTCTGGTGCTGTTTTGTTTGGTTTGACAATGGTTCCAATGATGCAGTTTGCAACAGCCGATCTTAATTAATAATAGCGACTTTAATAGAAAGTAACTTACAAAAAATATAAATTAATTTTATAGCCCTCTTAATAATGATTGCTTAAATTAAACTAGAGTATTAAAAATGAATATTAAATTAAAAAAAACCTCAATTTTAATGATAATGCTTGCATCATTTAATGCAACCGCCGATGAAGATATGTTAGAGCAGTTTTCAATTTTAGATAGTGAGTACACAGCTGCCTCGTACCTTAATAACAAACCTGTAGAACGAGAAAGTTTACTTTACAGTAAATATGATAGGAAGGAAAAACTTGAGCTTCTATCATCACTGCACAGCCTTAACAGCATAGAGCATAAGTTTCAATATTCAGATCTTGAATTTGAAATTGTTCAGGTTTTCTCTAGCCTTTATCCTGAATATGATGACTACTGGGATTTTTCTTACAAAAACTATCTACAGAAAGATAGTGCGATTGATTTAGAAGCTGTGAATTATTTCACTAAACCTAACTATATTAATAAAGATGCTCTAAAATATGGTTTTGCTCCAGTCGGGCAAGATGGTTTGGAAATGGTGGTTTGTAAATTAACAGAAAAAGACTCTTCAGTTAGACTTGAGTTTAATTCCACTGACGCCCTTGCATTTAGTTTAGCCTTGAATCAGAACTCAGATAAAAGCATGCATTGCCTAGGTGATGAAGAACTTCAAAGTTATTGGAAAGAAAGATTAACGCAATTAGTTCTGAGTAATGAAGATTATTCAACAAGGTACAAATATGACAGGTCAAGATGATCTAGACATCGTAGCTATAAATAAGATTGTTTCTGAATTTAATTTAGTGGCTAAAAAGTACGGATTTTCTGTCCCAATGCCAAATATGCTGAATGGGAAACATGTTGTAGTTGGTAATATCTCCATTTATAAAGGAGACTATAAAAAAATAATGAAGGATGCTTTTATTGAGCTTTGCTCACATGAAGATTCTAAGATTCAAGAATCGTGGTTAAATAATTCATATTTTTTAGATGATGCTAATGATTTCGTTAAAGTTATCGGCATTGATTTTGATGGCGGAGAGAAGTTCATTAGAGTTGGAAGTGAAAATGGTATTGAATTTAATATTCATCCAAGTAAGTTCAATGATCTTAACCCTTCAATGTAAGGTGTGTACGTCCACTTAGTTAAATAGAACAATGGGCGATAACCATTTAGCAGTGAAAACAAAAAACAAATACTTTAAAGTATTTGTTTTTTTGTTTTCGGGTATTTTTTCGTAACTTCAAATAAAAACTTACATTTCTAAAGAGTTATCGCTGACTTTTCTTACTTCGACGATGATTTTATCACCATATTTTTTTGCTCTCATAGCTCTCATTCCAACTAGATCAGATGATAAATCAGCAATACTACAAGGTTTATTTAAAACAATGCTCTTAAGTGTTTCATCATTAAAGATAGTATCGCAATGCCTATCTTCAAGTGCAGATATTTTATCACGAAGATTAACTAGGGCTTTTGTTAATTTTTTATCTTTAGTTGTTACAGGATCTCCTATAGATATGCTATTGGCTCTCTCCTGATATTCCTTGCTTGAAATATAATTGACGACTTCCGTCAGAATTTCGCGCCCTCCTGTTTTAATGTGAAGCGTTCCTGCTTTATATAGCTTTGAAGATAGCTCATCTAACGTTGTCGGTTTTAATGTAGCTATAACTCGCAATGAGTCATCAGTGAAAAATGCAGATGATAAATGCTTTTTCTGCATTTGTATTTCAGTTCTTTTTACTTTAAGTATTTCGAAAAGATTATTATCCTTTTCTTTAATAACTGAAAATTGACTGGTTTTTGGTGTTACCTCATAAGAAGAGTCACTTTTGATGTAATTAGATCCCAGGTTGGTAATTTGATATTTTTTACCCACTAATCTAATGAATTTTTTATCTATAAGATCTTCAATTATAAATTTAGAATAATCTAAAGTTTTATCCTTAAGTAATCCGAATTGAGGAAGTAAATGCAGACCTCTTCGCTCTATTAAAGACAAGCTAGTCCCTAATAACGTATTAACCAAAATGGTTTCGCTTAAATCTTTATTTTCACTTATTAGTTTTACAATGCTTTTTATAACAGACTCGTCAAAAGTTATTAGTGGTTCTGACTTGCCTAATTCATCTAGGCAATTACCACAGTTTTCACAATTCTTATCTTCTGGATTTTCACCAAAATATTTTAGTATTACATTGCGATAACATGAAGTTGCCTCAGCAAAATTCTTCATATTTGCTAATGCTTTAGATGCGACCCGTCTTCTCTCTGGGAGCCAGCTTAAATCAAGAACAGAGAATGGGTCTTTCATTGAAATGTCGAATCTGTCATAATTCCCTTCTTCTACTTTCATTTCAATTATTTCTTGCTCTTCAAGGATATTGAGTATGCTTAAAATTGAACTTTCGGATACTAAATCACCATCTGATGAAGAAAACACTTCTGTGGATGCCGCAGCTATTTCACTTTTTGTTAAAAATTGAACTCCATTTTCACCTAGAAACCCATGAAGTACAGCCCTGACTGCATGTATGTATTTCACGTCTGGGTATGAGTTAGAAGCAAAATAATCATGTAAATAAAAATCATTTTGGTCAAAAATCATGTATGCAGTTGATGGTAAACCATCCCTGCCAGCACGGCCAGCCTCTTGATAATAATTCTCAAGAGTTCCAGGTAGTGATGTATGTATGACGGCTCGAACATTTGGTTTATCAACCCCCATTCCAAAGGCGTTAGTCGCCACAACTATATCGATACCATCTGAAATAAATGCATCTTGAATTCTATTTTTATCCTTAGGATCTAGCGAACCATAATAAGCTTCAGCTTTATAACCACTTTGCTTTAAATTTTGCGTTATTGTTTTAACATTCTTTATAGTATTTCCGTAGATTATGACACTTTCCCCTTTATGTTTTTCGAGCATTTTCATTAGTACCCGACCTTTTGTTTCAGTGGCTTTTCCTGACTCATCACGCTTTATTTTATGGGTGTTAAACTCTATATTTGGTCTGTCAAATTTACCAACCTTAATAAATGGGTCAATCATGCCTAAACTTGTTACAATGTCATTTCTAATGTCTTCAGTCGCTGTAGCCGTATAACCAAATCGCTGTATCCTTCGCCCAATCCTTCCTTCAATAATACTTAAGTTTTTACTTATCCTAGAATAAGCCTTTCTGAAATCTTTGCCCCATGTTGAAGCACAATGAGCTTCATCTATTGCTAGAAAATTAATTTCTGACTTAGATAGAGCATCAATTATTTCAGGATTATCTAGAGTTTCAGGTGCAATATACAATAATTTATACGAATTACCCGATAGCATTCTAACTCTGCGATCTCTTTCTTGCTTTTCCAGATCTGAATTAATAAACGTTGCTGCTATTCCCTTGCTTACGAGAGTGTCTACTTGATCTTTCATTAACGAAATTAATGGACTAATAACTATAGTCGTTCCATCTCTAGCAAGTGCTGGAATTTGAAAACATAAAGACTTGCCACCGCCAGTAGTCATAATTGCAAGGCCGTCCTTACCGTTCATAACATTATCTATAATTTCTTCTTGCCCATCTCTGAACTGATCATATCCAAAATATTTTTTCAATACATCTAGTGGTTTCATCATTATATTCACTTAATTTATTTAAATTTATTATATTTAATTATTATAACATGAAACATTTTCAAGCCACAATTTACTTTATTTTTAATTATAAGTTTGACTGATAGTCATCACTATTGTAAAATCTTTAAAAATAAAAATAAAATTTAGAAGGTAAAATAATGGCTCTCAATAAAGTAACAAATATAGCTGCTAGCAATTTCGCAGATAATGAATACAGAAATTTATTGTCAAAAACGAATATTCTTGAGGGGCAGCAAAAATACCAAGTGATTAGTAAAGCATTGGCAATTTCTTCTAGAGAAGATCAAAAAAACCCAAATTTTGAACCGAGTTTCGGCACTATTGCATTCAAGTTGAATCACAATACAATAAAAAGCTTTATTGAGAGTGATTCTTACGGCTTAGGAATTAGTTGGAATTCTTGGATTCAAATGGTTGATGCTAGTGATCTTATCGATAGGTACAATATCGTCAACCCAAACAATCAAGATGTCATTAATGAATATAACGATATCGTGACCTTTTTAAACAGAGCCCCTTTTGATGCAGATGAATATCATGCAGAAAAAAGAAATCTTTTAATGAGCGTTAAAGGTAAGATGCTAGCGGATCACGAGAGGGAACTTGTTTCCATTCAGAGTGATACATACTCAATGAAGAGCCAGCTAAAAGAAAGTGAGTCTGCACTAATAAATATGAGTGAGAAATTTTCCAATCAGGAAGTTGTATTTAAAAGTAAAATAAAAAGCATAAATAAAGAAAATGAGTCAACACTAACAGCTATGAATGATAAAATTTCCAACCAGGAAATTGTATTCAAAAGCAAAATAAAAATAATAAATGAAGAAAAAGAGGCTGCGCTAACAGAGTTGAAAGACGGAACTTTAAGGCAAGAATTAGAATTTAAGCAGAAGATCAGCACCCTTAATGAAGGCTTAAAGCAAGCTGAAACATCTCATAATCTGGAGTTAAAAGCCAGGCTGGAAGATCAAAAATCTGAACTTAATGCTAATTTTCAAATTGAATCAGCACTGATAGAAAGACCGCTTCAAAACAAAGTTGACAGCCTGAATTCTGACATTGATAAATTAAATGGTGAGTTTAAATTAAAGTTAACGGAAAACAAAGCTGCTATAAAACAGTTACAAAGCAGTCATGAAAATGAAATGGCAAATAATAAAATAATTCACAATAGCGAAGTGGATGAAATAAATAAAAGAATAGAAAACAACTTTATCAGTAAGGATCTTTTTTGCGCAGTGAAGATGGAACTTGATGATCAGCGAGATAAGGTTTTAGAATCCTTAACTAAGGAGTTTTCACTAACAAATAATATCAGTGAACTTAATGATAAATTCAGTGTTCTCGATGATATTAGGGTGTCTCTTGAGGGTACAATCTCCGAACTCAATTCTAAAATTATGAATGGTGATCTTACAATTCAAGATATAGAGCTTCAAGAAGTAATTAACATTAAGGCAGCTCACTCTAAACTTTGTGATAAGCTAACAAAATTGACTGAAATAGCCACCAAGCAAAAAGAAAGAATTTCAGTTCAGGGAAAAGAAATAAAAGGCTACAAAAGTAAAATAAAAAAATTAAAACATAATGTTAAAGTATGTAAAAGTATGATTTCAGGTCTAGATATGAAAAGTAAAATTTACTTATCCTCTTTAGCTATCGTATCCTCAGTAGCTACACCTATGTTAATTGTTTCTATAGTTAATATTTACATCGGTAGTTAAGATAAAACCAGTCTGCTAACTTAATATAAAAAGAGATATAATAAAATTAATTATTATGTCTCTTTTTACATTTAAAATAAAAATGGGAAAAGTGATATTTCACTTTCTAAAAAATATCAGTTTCAGTTAAGCTAAAACTTGATTTTGTGAATTGTTTTTTGTTTTATTGTTTGTTATAGATAAAGATTTATTTAACGCCATCTTTCTATTCGTTGCATTTATAATTAAAGATGTCAGCGCTGTCGTTCTAACTGGCTGATTTTCGTTACTAATAGCATTGCGCAATGCCGATACACTACCAATAAGAAATATATGTAGTTTTGCTCTAGTTGTACCTGTATACAGCAGCATTTTATTTAGCATGTTTTCATTCATGTTAGAAAGAGGTATGATTACAACATCATACTCACTACCTTGAGATTTATGAATGGTTTTTGCCCAGCATATATCCAAATTTCCCATTTTTGATAACGGTATGTTTTTATCGATTCCATCAAAATCTATCCTTACACTTTTACTATCTTTGAAATCTATATGCTTAATAATACCAATAGACCCATTTGTTAAGCCAAGTCGCTTATCAGTTCTATTTTGCATTACGCGATCACCAACACTATAAGTTTTATTATTTATTTTCGCTTCGAATCCTGAAGGGTTGAATATTTTACTTAATCTTTTATTTATATTGTCAACACCCACCTCGGTTTCGTACTGAGGAGATAATATTTGAACATTATCAAGGTCTATCTTTAAAGTTTTAGGTATGAAGTTCGTGATTAAACTTTCCATCTTATTTAATATTTCTTTATCGTCATTCTCTTCAATGAAATGCCAATCACCACTGGCGTTATGATTTAGGTTTGGCATCACTCCTTTATTGATTAGTTTTGCATTAATATTTATTCCAGAGTCCTTATCAACCCGAACAGGCTCATTTAAGTAGCTTGTTGTTATTAACTTAGTACTAATAAGATCTTTTAATACATTACCTATCTCGACCGATGATAACTGATCCACATCACCAATTATTAAAAGTCTAGTTTTAGGGTTTAAGCTTCTAACTAGCTTAGAAAATGCGTATAAATCACACATTGATGCTTCATCAATAATAACAAAATCTGCTGCCATTTTACTTACAATGCCGCCAAGAAATCCTGTGTCTACTCTAGACCCTAATGCAGAATGTAGCGTTACGGCCTCTTCACCCGTTGATTCCCTCATCTTATCTGCGGCCTTACCCGTTGGAGCAATGCATTTAATTGACACATGTTCGCCGTAATGCTGACGTACCATGTTAATTATTGACTTAGTTACCGTTGTCTTACCAACACCAGGCCCACCAGTTAAAATAGCGACTTTCGTGCTTAACGATGCTTTTACAGCAATTATCTGATCTTGGTTAAGATAGTCTTCAGCTGGGGTTAAGTAACTAATATCTTCAACCTCAAAACTGCACATGTAGTCGACAAAATATCTAGCAGCATCTTCTTCTATCTTTTTTATATTTTCAAAATAAGCATAACCAGAATCAAAAGATATTCCTGGTATTGGTATATCTTCAATTTCGTCTTTTCCTAACTTTACACCTTGCTTATTTAAAATTGATAAAATATCATTATTATCCAATCTTGTAGAGCCTGAATTAACGCCCTCTGACATTGCAATGCTTATTAAGCCAGAAATTCTAGATGGATGATTTGGACTCCAGCAAACTTTCATTGCGTATTCATCTAATTTTTTTAATGGGATGTAATCACGAAGCGCATAAGGGTTTTTGCTAAGAACTGAGGTGGCCATTAACCCTTTATAAAGATGCTCTTGTAACATATCAATGACCACCGTCGGATCTGCGCCTAGATTCTTAAATATTTCGTAGTCATATGCTAACTTCTTTATTTTACCCCAATCCTGGGATAGTCTCTTTTCATTGTAATTAAAACCATTTTCTTTAAGTAATACTTTGTTTTTTTGAAAAACATGCACTATAGATTGACCGAATATGCTTTCTAACCTGTCAACTTCCAGATTAGTAAAACTTTCAAACAATGAGGTTTTCATCATTTCATATATATTTGTAGAAATTCTGTCTATAATATAAGATGGAAATAATGAGTCTATATCAAACATACCAGTGTCTTTATTGAAACTTCCTGATATTTGGACAATGTCTTTTCTAGTAGGTTTGAAAAAAGACCTTCCAGATACTACAAAGCCACTGTTTTTACCAACGAAATCAGTTTGCTGTGAAAGGTATTTCCTAGTTGCAGAATCAACACCTTTTACTCTTGCAATATAATTATTAACTACCCCGTCAGAATCTGCTACGTAAGATTCAAATTCTACTTTTAGAAACTTCATATTTCTCTCTTAATTCTTGTTATGCTTATAACATTTTACTATAATTAAATTTAAAACAATAGGAAGAATGCAATAATGAACAAAAAACGATTATCAAGATTTCCTCTTATTTTGATTATGACTGCCATGCCATTTTTATCTTTTGCTGGCGGTTATGAAATAAATAATGAAACTCCCGTTGTAGGTGCTGGCGTTGTAAAGACAATAGAAGGATCAGAGTACTTCTGGATAAAAACAGATGACAGTGATTTATTTGAGCGT
>SPKZ01001562.1_pt1 | contig 20743 bp, 15 predicted proteins | sample 2456571 | NCBI WGS metagenome assembly SPKZ01 (sample SAMN11192286, study PRJNA482655) | marine metagenome | biome: ENVO:00000447; feature: ENVO:00000244|ENVO:00000211|ENVO:00000569|ENVO:00002023; material: ENVO:00002151; isolation source: ocean water from marine abyssalpelagic zone ... | reverse complement strand
GCTCGTTCACCTGAATCCCGCCCCTAGTGTTGCCGTGTCGCCCCTCAGATCACCACTGGCAGCCGCGCAAAACCGCGGTTCGTGTCGGACTTGAGACGCTCTACACCGTCGGCCACGACGTAGGCGGGGGCGTGACGGAGGAACTCCTCGAGGCCGAGGCGCAGCTCCATCCGGGCGAGGCTGGCTCCGAGGCAGAAGTGCACCCCGAAGCCAAACGACAGGTGGGGGTTGGGCGTTCGCTCGATGTCGAAGCGGTCGGGATCGGCGAAGACGCCGGGATCGCGGTTCGCGGCCGCGAAGAGCAGGTGGACGCGCGCGCCCTTCGGAATCGCGCGCCCGTACAGCTCGACATCGCGGGTAGCCACGCGCGAGAGCCCCTGCACGGGCGCATCGAAGCGCAGAACTTCATCGACCGCGGTCTTCAGCAGGCTCGGATCGTCGATGATGCGCTCGCGCGCGTCGCGGTATCGATCGAGCAACAGCAGCGCGTTGCCGAGGCCGCTCGTCGTGGTCTCGGTACCGGCGACCAGGAGCAAGAAGCACAGACCCAGGAGGTCGTCCTCGCTGAGCGCCGCACCCTCGGGCGACTCCGTGAGCAGCAGACTGATGAGATCTTCCTTCGGCGCGCGGCGGCGCTCTTCGAAGACGACGGCGAGGTAGTCGGTGAGCTCGGTCTGTGCGGACAGCAGCGTCTCGGGATCGGTCTCGGTGGCGTAGACGATCGCGTCTCCGCAGCGCTTGAACATGGAGCGCTGCTCGCGATCGACGCCGAGCAGCTCCGCCATGACGTAGAGCGGCAGCGGATCGGTGAAAGCGTGGAAGGCGTCGGCCGGGCCTTCCTTGGGCATCGCGCGGGTGAGCTCGCGCGCCATCGAGCGGATGCGCGTCGACAGCACCTCGATCCGCCGCGGTGTGAACGCGCGATTCACCGCGTGACGCATCTGCGTGTGGTCCGGCGGATCGATCGTGATCACGGTCGGCTTGTCGGGCTTGAATCCACTCGGCACCACGCCGCTCGCCGACGACCACGTCTTGGAGTCCTTGATCGCCGCCAGGATGTCCTCGTACCGCGAGAGCACGAAGAGGTCGCGGTCTTCGACGTAGTGGAGGGGGTGGTTCTCGCGCAGCTCGCGGTAGACGTCGAGCGGGTCGTCGGTCCAGACGAGGGGGATCGGATCGAGCGGGTCGTTGGTCTCCACGGGGTTTCCTGTTTCGCTACTCGGTGGGCAACGTGTTCAGCCGGTCGAGGGCGTCCACGTAGTCCTGCACGAGCTCGTAGATGACCTCACGGCTCGACCGGATGTCGTTCATCATCCCGACCGTCTGCCCCACCGGATTGAAGGCCACGGCCTGCGCCTGCGGGCTGTCCGCGTACCGGTGCGTGCGCGTGATGCAGTCCATCGTCACCATGTTCTGCAGCGGCATGCCGAGGGGATCCGGCGTGTCGGGAGCGGCCCAGGCCTCGGTCCACTCGTTCTTCAGCATGCGGCACGGCTTGCCGGTGAACGATCGCGAGCGCACGGTGTCGAGGCTGGTCGCTTTCAGGTAGGAGTCCATCTGTGCGGGCGGGCACTCGGCCTCTTCCACCGTCAACCAGATCGATCCCGTCCAGACGCCCTGCGCACCCATGGCGAGCGCCGCCGCCACCTGGCGCCCGGTCGCGATGCCACCCGCCGCGAGCACCGGCACCGGCGCCACCGCATCGATGATCTGCGGCCACAGCACCATGGCGCCCACCTCACCGGTGTGGCCGCCGCCCTCGGTGCCCTGGGCGATGATGAAGTCGAGACCCGACTCCTTGTGGCGCACGGCCTGGTGGACCTTCCCGCAGAGAGCGCCCACGAGTCGCCCGCTGTCCTGCACTTTTTTCACCACCTCCGGCGGCGGCGTTCCGAGAGCGTTTGCGATGAGCCTCACCTGGTCGTGCTGAAGTGCGACGTCGAGCTGAGGCGTGGCGGTGGCGAGACTCATGCCGAGCAGCTCGTGGTGCTTCTCGTCTTTGGGAATCTCGGGGAGGCCGTGGTCGGCGAGAATCTTGGCGGCAAACTCGCGGTGTTGCAGGGGGATCGCGGCCCGCAGCTGTTCCTCGAGCTTCTCCGGATCGAGTTCTCCCATCCCTTCGTACGTCTGGGGGATCACGAGGTCGACGCCGTACGGCTTGTCGCCCACGTGCTCGTCGATCCACTTGCACTCGATGGCGAGCTGCTCGGGACTGAAGCCCACGGCACCCAGCACCCCGAGGCCGCCCGCGTTGGACACCTCTGCAACGACATCGCGACAGTGCGTAAAGGCAAAGATCGGAAACTCGATCCCGAGGCGTTCACAGATTTCGGTGCGCATGGGAACCTCCTGCCGTCCTGGCTTCGTTCAGCTTATCAGCCTACCCGTGTCGCGCGAAACACCGCGAGCTGCCCCACACCGAGGTGCCCCCGGTCGTGGGCGACGTACATCTCGATGCGAGCTCCGGCGAGTCCAGCACTGCGCATGCTCTCGCGCGCGGCGACGCTCTGGAACTCGTCCGCCGCGAGCACCTTCTCCACGTCGGTGCGTGACGTGCACGGGATGCCGACGAGAGGCGGAGGGGACATGGCGGACATGGTGTCACTCGCTGCGACGCAGCATCTCTTCGTGGGCAGCCAGCGCCGCACCGGAAAGGTCGTAGACGATCTCGGCGGTGTTCGGCTTCGGGCCCTCCCACCCCGCCAGCAGAGCGCGCTCGTGGCAGAAGAACTGGGCCTCGACGGTCTGGCCCGTGTACTGCGAGGCCTCCTCTTCGGTAGCGAGCCAGCGCACGACGCTCGCCACCACTTCGGGGGGCTCTCCGCCCGAGAAACCGAATTCCGCCATGTCGGCCGCCATGCGCTCGGTGGCGATGAAGCCCGGCTGCACGTTGAACACCTTCACGCCGTCGCGTTCGTGCTCGGCATTGAGGATGCCCGCGACGCGCTGAAAGGCGCCCTTGGAGAGCCCGTAGCCGAGCCCCCAGCCGCCTTCACCGGCGGGCTTCGCGGGATCCGAGTAGCCAGACGCCGACACGATGTTGACGATCGTCCCCTCACCGCGCTCGATCATGCCGGGCAGGATCAACTTGTTGAGGATGAGGGGCGCGATCACGTTGGCCTGGATCTGCTTCTCGATGAACTCGATGGGCGTGTCGAGCAGCCGATCCATGTGGCCCGGGCCGATGTAGCGCCCGTTGTGGACGACGACGTCGATTCTCCCCCAGGTCGCGAGAATCTTCGCCGCCGCCTCAGCCAGCGAGGCCGGCTCGAGGAGATCGGCCGCGACCACGAGCGCCTTCGCACCCGCCTTCTCGACCAGCGCAGCCGTAGCCGAGAGGCTGCCGGGAAGGGGCTTCGTGTTCGACGCCTTGACGGTCGACGAGTGCTCGCGCTCCTCGCCCTCCTCGACGGTGCGCGCGCTCACAGCGACATCGAACCCCGCCTCGGCCAGGGCGATGGACGTAACCTTTCCAATCCCGCGACTGGCTCCCGTAACGAAAGCGACACGCTGGCTCATTGCTTCTCCTTGGTCCTAACGCGCGGACGGCAGCTTCAGGCCGCGGCGCGCGATGATGCCTCGTTGGATCTCCGAGGTACCGCCGTAGATCGTCCCTACCTGCGAGTGCCGGTGGGCGTGCTCGATATGACCGGACGCGGGCGCTCCTTCGGCGTTGTGATCGAGCACCGCCTCGGGGCCGATCACGTCCATGAGCTCAGAGGCCGTCCGTTGAAAACGCGTGGTATAGAACAAGCGCGACTGCGAGCCCTCGACGCCGGGCAGACCGCCGCTCGCCGCGACCCAGTTCGCCCGCTGCGCGAGCAGGTACGAAACCTCGTTCCGGATGGCCGTCCGGGCGATGGCCTCGCGCACCGGCGCCTCCTCGAGACGCGGCCGGCCGTCGGCGTCCGTGGCCTCGCGCGCCCATTCGACGAAGCGCTCCAGCAGCCGAACCGTCTCCTTGCCGCCGGTGACGGTGCGCTCGAAGGTCAGCGCCACGCCCATGACGTCCCAGCCGCCGTTCACCTCGCCGACCCGCCAGCGGTCGTGGACGCGCACGCCGGCGTAGAAGGTCGAGTTCGTGCGCTCGCCGCCGAGTGTGTGGATCGGGCGAATCTCGATCCCCGGCAGGTCGAGAGGGACGAGGAACATCGTGAGCCCCGCGTGCTTCGAGACTTCGGGATCGGTGCGCGTCAGAAGGATCACGTACTGACTCTCGTGGGCGAGCGTCGTGAAGACCTTCTCGCCGTCGATCACCCACTCGTCGCCGTCGCGCACCGCACGCATTCGCACCGATGCCACGTCCGAGCCCGACCCGGGCTCCGAGTAGCCGAGGGCGACGAGCACCTCGCCTCGAAGAATCGGCGGGATGATCTCGCGCTTCTGCTCGTCGGTTCCGACGTGGCGGATCGTGTTGGCGATGATGAGCGTCGTGAGCAGGCCGTCGAACGGTGCCCCGGCGAGAGCCGCCTCCTCGTAGAAGGCCGCCATCTCGCTCGCTTCGCGCTCCTGCCCGCCGTACTCCACTGGCCACGACGCGGCGAGCCAGCCCTTCTCGCCGAGCGCGCGGTGGAGCTTCCAGTCGTGCACGGTTCCGGTCTCGCGAACGCGCTGGCGGACCTCGTCGGTGAGGTGCTCGGCAAAGAACTCCCGCACCTCCCGGCGAAACAGCTCCCCGCGCTCGCCCGTGTTGAAATCCACGGTTCAGCCTCCTCCCACGCCGATGAGGTCGCGACCGGAACCCTGCAGGATCCGCCCGGCGAGGTCGTGGAGCAGCGGGGTCTGCGCATCCAGGGCGAGCGCCACGGTCTTCGCGCGCCGAAAGAACAGCTGAATGTCGTACTCCAGGGTGAACCCGTAGCCGCCGTGAAAGTGAAGGCTCTCCTCGGCCGACTTCTGGGCGGTCTCGCTCGCGAACAGATAGGCGGCGCCCGCCAGCACTCCCATCCGCGGCAGACCCTCGTCGGCCGCCCAGGCCGCCTCGCGGTACAGGAGTCGCGCTCCCTCCACCTCCGTACTCACGTCGGCGAGGCGGTGCGACACGGCCTGGAACGACCCGATGGGCACGCCGAACTGCTCGCGCGACGTCGCGTACTCGACGCCGATGGCAAGAGCGCGATCGGCGAGTCCCGACAGCCAACCGGCCGTCAATACGCGCCAGTCGTCGAGGGCCGCGGTGAAGGCGGTGCGTGCGGCGTCGCCGCTCTCGAGCACCGTGCGCTCGCCGGCGTTGGCGTCACGATCCGAGACGGGAGCCGCGCCGAGATTCGAGGGCACCGAGCCGACCCCGGGTGGCGCAGCGTCGAGCGCGACGAGATCGTCACCGTCGAGTCCCACCACGAGATCCGCCACCGCACCGGCGGGCACCAGGCGAAAGGTCCCGCTGCGCGCGGGGCGCAGCGCGAGGGTCGCAACGCTGGCATCACTCGCCAGCGTCTCGGCGAACCGATCGGCGAGAGCCGCCCCAGCGTCGACCCGTTCGAGCAGACGCAGCACCGTGGCGGTTTCGACGAACGGCGCGGGCGTCAGATGGGCACCGATCGGCTCGGCGATGAGCGCGAGATCGAGAAGCCCCCCGTCCATACCGCCCCGCGATTCGGCGAGCCCCATCCCCGCCACTCCGAGATCGACGAGCCCGCGCCACACCTCGGCGTCGAAGCCGCCAGGCTCGGCATCGCGAACGCGCTCGGGGGTCACCTCCTTCTCGAGGAAGCCCCCGACGGCATCGCGAATCGCCTGCTGGTCTTCACCGAGATCCAGATCCACCGACTTCTCCCAAAGCTGCGCGCGGCGCGGCCCATTCTGAACTCCCGGGGCGGCCGAAGCCAGCCGCGCGGCCGGTTGCCCTCAGCGGGGCGTCGGGTCAGTCGCCCTTCCGCGCCTCGAGCTCTTCCCAGCGTTCGAGCAGCTCCGCGGCTCGATCGCGCGCCGCTTCGAGGTCGCGACCGAGGGCGGCGACGTCGACGGACTCGGGTCCGTCGGTCGCCCCCGGGGTCGCTCGGTACGTCGCGGGGTCTGCGAGCCGTGCGGCCAGACGCTCCGCTTCGCCTTCCGCGGCCTCGATGCGTTCGAAGAGTCCCTCGAGTTCGCGCTCCTCGGCCCACGTGAGCTTCTTCGTGGGCTTCGACGTCTTGCGCGCCGGGGCCGCGTCGCTGGCATCCGGTCGTTCCGCGGGAAGTCGGCGCGTGGATGCAACCTCCGCGTCGCGGCGCTCGCGGTAGTCGGAGTACGTGCCGCGGTGGAGCTCGACGCGGCCGTCGCCCTCGAAGGCGAGGATCGACGTGGCGACGCGGTCGAGGAACCAGCGGTCGTGGCTCACGATCAGCGCGCTGCCGCCGAAGTCGTTGAGCATGGACTCGAGGGCACCGAGCGTCGCGACGTCGAGATCGTTCGTCGGCTCGTCGAGGAGCAACAGATTCGTCTTCTCGCACAGGAGCCGCGCGAGGCACACGCGCGCCCGCTCTCCGCCCGACAGGACGCCCACCTTCATGCGCTGCGTGGCGTGATCGAACAGGAAGCGCTCGAGATAGCCCCCCACCGCGACCGACTGCCCGCCGACCTCCACCATCGCCTGATCCCCCGCCACCGATTCGCGGATGCTGGCCGCGTCGTCGAGACCGCTGCGCGCCTGATCGAGGTAGCCGGGCTTCGTGTTCTTGCCGAGGCTGAGCGTCCCCGACTCGGGTGCGAGCTCGCCGAGGAGCGCGAGAAGCAGACTCGTCTTGCCGGTGCCGTTGGCTCCCACGACGCCAATGCGCTCGCCGCGGCGCAGCGCCAGGTCGAGGCCGTCGATGAGTATCCTTCCCTCGCGCGCGAGGCGCAGGCCTCGGAGCTCGAGAATCGTCTTGCCGAGGCGCTCTGCCGTGATGCGCAGGTCCGCGGTCTTTTCGCGGCGCAGACCGGGATCGTCGATCGCACCGTGTGCGCGGCCGAGACGCGCTTTCTGCTTCGTGGTGCGCGCCTTTGGCTGTCGTCGCAGCCACTCGAGCTCGCGCCGGAGAAAATTCTGGCGGTTGCGCTCGCTGCGTTCGGCGTGGGCCTGACGTTCGGCGCGGGCCTCGAGGTACACCGCGTAGCCACCCGCGTAGCTCGTCAACGTTCCGGCGTCGAGCTCGAGGGTGCGCGACGTCACGCGGTCGAGCACGTAGCGGTCGTGGGTGATGAGAAGCAGCGCGCCGCCGAAGCGACTCGAGAAGTACTCCTCGAGCCACTCGATCGTGTCGACGTCGAGGTGGTTGGTGGGCTCGTCGAGGATTGCGAGGTCGGGCTCGCCGACGAGGATCCGTGCGATCGCCACGCGGCGCTGCTCACCACCCGAAAGCGTGTCGACGAGGCGCGTGGGATCCGCGATGCCGAGGTGACCCACGATCGCCTCGGCTTCGTGCTGGCGTTCCCAGCCCCCGAGCCGCTCGACCTCTTCCCCGGCGGCGGCCTGCTCGGCAACGAGACGCTCGACGTCGGCGGCGGGATTCGCGAGGGCTGCCGTGAGATCGTCGTGTCGCTGCTTCGCGCGCCCCCACGCCTCGAGACTCTCGAGTACGACGTCGCTCACGCGGCGACCCGCCGGCAGCCTCGGCTCCTGGGGGAGGTAGTCGACGCGCGCGCCGCGCCGCTTGGCGACGCTTCCTCCGTCCGCCTCCTCGACGCCGGCGAGGATTCGACCGAGCGTGCTCTTGCCCGAGCCGTTGTTCCCCACCACGCCGACACGCTCGCCGCTGCGAACGGTGAAGCTCACTCCCGAGAAGATCGGGCGGTGCGCGTAGGCTTTCGAGAGCTGCGTGCAATCGATGACGGGCAACGGCGGTGACTACTTGCGCTTCAGGCTGCCTTCGTTCTGCTGGATGAACTCGCGGATCTCGTCGGCCATCCCGAGGATCAAATCCCACTCGTCGGCGTAGTAGGACAAGGGAAAGCGGCGAATCCCGTAGATCGACACGCATCCCTTCTGGCTCACCTGCAGGCGCAGAGCCTTCGGATCGCGGCTCTTGAGCGCCTCGTTCTCGGCGCGCAGCCGCTCGAGCTCCGCACGCATCTCGGCATCTTCCTCGGCCATGGTTCCTCCTCGCGTTTCCCGATCGATGTCGGATTCGCAGCGCTCCGAACCCGGGCAAGGTATCGCAGGTCCGGTGGACCGGCGGAGAATGGGCTTAACTGGGTACGCCTTGGGAAACGACGCCGCAGCCGCGAGCGATGCCGGGAGCGGGCGCAGCGCGCCGGCCGTGCCCGGTTCGATCGAATCCGCCGCACAGCTGTTCGCGTTGTCCGCCTTCGCGCTGGGGCAGCCGCTGCTCGATCTGCTCGGCCGCTACCCGCCCCTTCTCGTGGCCCACGAGATCGCGCCGGCCGAGCTCGTCGCGCTCACGGTCGCGCTCCTCATCGGGCTGCCCGGGGCCCTGTGGGGCGTCGAAGCCGCGCTCTCGCGGATCCACCGGCGCTCGGTCGCGTGGGTCCACCGCGCTCTGGTCTTCGGCCTCCTCACAGCGACCGTCCTGCCGCTGCTGCGGCCGCTCGGCCACGGCGCGGTGCTCGGTGGAAGCGCCGAGTGGGTCGTGGCCGGCGGCGTCGCACTCGCGGCGACGATCGCACTGGCGCGCAGCACGGTGCTGCGACGGGTCGTCGCGCTGCTCGGCCTCGCGCCCATCGTGTTCGCGGCCTCGTTCTTCGCGAATTCCGACATCGCGAAGCTCCTGCAGCCGGATGCCGGCGGCATCGAGGCCAGCGCGCCGCCCGAGAATCCGCTGCCCGTCGTGCTCGTGGTGTTCGACGAGCTCCCGCTGGTGTCCCTGCTCGACGAGCGCTCGCAGATCGATGCCGTCCGGTATCCCGCGTTCGCGCGCCTCGCCGCGCAGTCGACGTGGTTCCGCGACGCGACGGCAGTCCACGTCGACACGAACCACGCGCTGCCCGCGATCCTGACGGGCCGCTATCCCGAGCCGGGCCTCCTCGGTACCCGGTCCGACCACCCGCGCAACCTGTTCAGCCTGCTGGAGGATCACTACGAAGTCGTCGCCGACGAGCCCATCACCTCCCTCCACGCAGCGGCGCCGCGCGACGCCGCGAGTCGGGCACTGCGGATCGCGGCGCTCGCCTCGGATCTGCGGATTCTCGCGCTCCACATCCTCCTGCCGGCCGATGCTGCGGACGCGCTGCCCCCCGTCACCGAGCTCTGGCGCGACTTCGCGGCCGAACCCGCAGCCGGCGACGACGCCGAGCTGCACGCGAACCGCCCGGAGCGGTTCCGCGAGTTCGTCGCCTCGATGCAGCCGACGGACGCGGCCAGCGACACAGCGGGCTCGCCGCCTCCCCTCTACTTCCTCCACAGCCTGCTCCCCCACGCGCCGTGGCAGTACCTCCCTTCGGGCCGCGCCTACCACCCGAGCAACATCGGCATCGACATGTCGAACTGGGGCGCCGAGCCGTGGTGGATCACGCAGGGACAGCAACAGCACCTACTGCAGCTCGGGTTCACCGATGCGCTCCTCGGCGAACTGGTGTCACGCCTCGAAGCGGTCGGGCTGTTCGAGCGTTCGCTCTTGATCGTCACGGCCGACCACGGTGCGGGCTTCTGGCCGAACCGATCGCGGCGCGACATCCACGAGCACCCGTCCGACGCCGTCGGTATTCCGCTGTTCGTGAAGCTGCCCGGTCAGAGTGAACGACGCCTGGTACGCGGCAACGTCGAGATCGTGGACATCCTGCCGACCGTCGCCCAGGTGATCGGAGCCCGGGTGCCGTGGCCGGTAGACGGTTGCTCGATGCTCGACCCCGCGTGCCCGCCCCGCACCCGAAAACACCTGGCCGACCTCTACGGGAGTCGCGTCATCGAGGCCGACCGGCTCGGACTGGGCGAGAGCCTGTACAACAAGCTCGGCCGCTTCGGCTCCGGGGCCAGCACGGGCGAAGCGGGTCTGTTCGCACCGGATCTGCGCCCGGACCTCCGCGGCCGCCGGGTCGACGAGTTCGAAACCGGCCCGCCGACGAAGAGGGTGCTCCTCATGCGTGACGGCTTCGACCACAGACGTCGCGACCCCGACGCCCACTCGACGGCGCGGATCTCGGGCAGGATCGGACCGGAGCGGGGCGAGTCCATGCCCGACGCCGTCGCGGTCGCGATTCGCGGGGTCATCCGGGCGGTGGTGCCCGTCATCGCCCACGCCGGCCCCGGGCGCTTGTTCTCCGGCTTCGTGGCCGAAGACCTCGAGCCGGCCGAAGAGAGCGACGTCGAGATCTACTCCCTCGACGTCGACTCCGATCGCCCCGTGCTGCGCCGGCTGCGCTGGGTGCAGCACGACAGCGCGCGCTTCGAGCCCATCGCGCCCGACGACTTCTGAGACGGATTCTCGCGGACCGCGTTCGGACAGCCGACCTGCTTGACCGGTGCCCCGGGACCCATAACCCTCCCCTCTGGCGATCCCACCCCCGTGGAGCGGCGAACGTTGAACCCCGAATCGTGGCTCGCGCGGCTCGCGCCCGTCTTCGACGCGGCGCCGAATCCCGAGCAGGCCAGGCAGAACGCGTCCCTCGTGCTCACCGCCACGGCGGACTCCCTCGCCGACGTGCCGGACGAGCGCGCCCTGACCCTCGGCCGGGTGCTGTTCGCGCTCTGCGGTATCGCACCGTTCTTCGCGAAGTTCATCGAGCGCCATCCCCACTGGCTCGCGGCGCTGCTCGACGAGGACTTCGACACGCCGCGCGGCAGTGAAGACCTCGGCCGGCGCCTCGATGAGGCGCTCGCGCGCGAAGCAGAATCCGAGCCCGAGCTCGCGCTCCGCCGCTTCAAGTACTACGAGCTTGCGCGCCTCACGATCCGCGACAGCTGCGAGGCGTGGGTGCCGCTCGCGTCGAGCGAGATCACGCTGCTCGAGATCTCGAACCTCGCCGACGTCCTGCTGCAGCGCTCCCTCGAGATCGCCCGGGCCGCTCTCGAGGAGAGCTGTGGGCCGCCGCGCTGGCGCGGTGCCAACGGAGAGACGGTCGAGCTCGGGTTCTGCGTGCTCGGACTCGGCAAGCTCGGCTCGCAGGAGCTCAACTACTCGTCCGACGTCGATCTCGTCTACGTCCACGAGTCACCGAGCGTCCCCCTCGACACCCCCGGCGATGAGGTCTCGGGTCCGGGGAGCGCGGGCTTCGCGGCGCTGCCGCCGCTCGATTACTTCACGCGCCTCGCGCAGCGCTTCGGACGCCTCGTGGCCTCCACCACCAGCCTCCGGTTCCTCTACCGCATCGACCTCGACCTGCGCCCGCAGGGCGCGCAGGGCACGCTCGTGGTGAGCGACGAGGGGCTCGCCGCCTATTACGAGGCCTGGGCCGACACGTGGGAGCGCGCCGCCTTCATGAAGGCCCGCCCCGTAGCCGGCGATCTCGCCCTCGGGTGGCGATCGATCCGCAAGGCCGATCCCATGATCTACCGCTCGGGCATGGACTTCGCGGGGGTCGAGAGCATTCGCGCGATGAAGCAGAAGGTCGAGGAGGCGCACCGCGGGCGCGCCGAAGGGCTCAACATCAAGGTCGACGCCGGGGGCATTCGCGACGTCGAGTTCATCGCGCAGGCCCAGCAGCTGCTGCACGGCGGCAAGATCCTGCAGATCCGCGAACGATCGACCCTCCGCTCGCTCGAGAAGCTCGCCGAGGTGGGGCTGCTGCCCGCCGACCAGGCGGAGACGCTGTTCGCCGCCTACCGCTTTTTGCGTCGCGTCGAGAACCGCATCCAGATGGAGGACGAGCGCCAGAATCACATCGTCCCGCGCGAGGGGCCGGCCCTGGCTCGCCTGGCGCGCTCGATGGGGTTCGTCGCGACGCAGTCCGCCGAGGCCGGCAGTTCCGACGAGGCGTCCATCGCCGCGTTCGAAGCCGAACTCTCCAAGTGCCGCGAGGCGGTCCAGTTCCTCTTCGAAGGCGCCTCGGCGATCGGCGGCGTGGAGCGGATCCTCGACCTGTTCGCCCGCAATGCGCCAGGGCTGCTGTCCCTGGCAACGACACGTCGGATGATCGAGTCCCTCGCCAAGCAGCTCGCGTGGCGCATCGACGAGTCCGCCGACCCGGAGCGCGCGCTCAACAACCTCGACCGCTTCGTCGAGAGCATCGGATCGCGGCGCTTCTACTACGAGCTGCTCCTCGACCGCCCGGAGCTCGTGCCGCGGCTCACCGCGCTCTTTGCGTCGTCGAAGTACCTGTCGAACTACCTCGCCCGCTACCCCGGTCTCATCGAGCGGATCTTCGCAAACCCCGACATCCTGCTCCTCTCGCGCGAGGCGCTCAGCCGCGAATTCCACGCGACCCTCGCGAGCTACGGCGAAACCCTGAGCCACGACCTCGAGACCGAGTTCGACGCACTCCGCGTCTTCCAGCACTGCCAGGTACTGAACGTGGGGCTGCTCGACATCGCGGGCGAGATCGAGCGGCGCGCCGGCGAAGCAGGGCTCACGGACATCGCCGAGGTGTGTCTCGAGCGAGCGCTCGCGATGACGGAGAAGCACCTCGACGAACGCCTGGAGCGCGCCGACGGCTCGGCGGCCCTGCTCGACGAGAGCTCCTTTCTGGTGGTGGGCTTGGGGAAGCTCGGGAGTCGCGAACTCACCTACGGGAGCGACCTCGATCTGATCTTCTTGTTCGATCTCCCGCAGAGGGATCTCTCCGAGCACACCTCGGAGCGCGGCGCGCAAGCCCAGGCCCACTACGTGACGCTCACGCAGCGCCTGATCTCCTTCCTCCAGACGCCGACCGCCGAGGGCTTCTGCTACGAGATCGATGCGCGGCTGCGTCCGTCGGGCAACCAGGGGGCCCTCGTGACGTCGATCGCGAACCTGCGTCGCTACCACGAGGAGTCTGCCGCGGTGTGGGAGCGCCAGGCGCTGCTGCGGGCGCGGCCCGTCGCGGGCGACCCGGCCCTCGCCGAGGCATTCGAAGCGGAGCGTCGGCGAATCCTCGAACTTCCGCTCCCGGACGACCTCGCGGCGGAGATCGACGCGGTGCGCCAGCGCATGGAAACCGAGCTCGCGTCGGAGACGAGACTGCGACGTAACTTCAAGACGGGGCGAGGCGGGCTCCTCGACGTCGAGACCATTACGCAGTTCCTGCAGCTCAATCACGGCACCGATCACCCCGCCCTGCTCGACGTGATGCGCACCGAGGCGCACATCGAGCGCATGTCGAGCCTCGGCCTCCTCGAGCCCGAGGACGCGGCCGCCCTGGCCGGCGGCTGGGAGTTCCTGCAGCGTCTGTCGAGCCGACTTCGCGTGGTCGAGAACCGTTCGATCACCGACCTCGACAGCGAGCGGAGCGACCTCGAGAACCTGGCGCGACGCCTCGGCTACGGTGCCGAAGGGCGGGAGCGCAATGCGAGGCGCGGTCTCCTCGCCGACTACCAGCGCCACACGGACCGCATCCGCGAAGTCTACGAGCGCGTGGTCCGCGCCGGGTCAGGCCGCGCGGACTGAATCCGGCTCGTGGGTGGCGGCCGCACGACCGCCGATCAGCGACAGCAGTGCCGGCGCCACGACGACGTCCGCGACGAATGCCGTAACGGCGGCGAACGTCGCGAGAACCGAGAAGTCCTTGATGTTCTCCATGTACGCGAAGTACATCACGCCGAATCCACACGAGAGCACGAGAGACGTGAAGAGCAGCGCCGAGCCCGTGGTCTCGAGTGTCTGGCTCACGGCCTGCTCGATGTCGCCGGTCTTCGCGAAGTAGCGCTGGAACTTGTGCATGAAGTGGATGGTGTCGTCGACCGCTAGACCGATGATGATGCAGCCGACCAGGAGGGTGGAGTTGTCGAGCGGAATGCCGAGCGAACCCATCAACCCGAGCGTGAAGAACACCGGCAGCAGGTTCGGGACCATCGCGATCAAGCCCTGGCGAAGGTTCCCGATCATCAGGATCAACAGCGGCGTGATGATCGACAGCGCGATCGCATAGGAGCGCGCCATCGTCACGTTGATGACCGAGAAGGAGCGACCGAACAGCACGCCGATTCCAGTCATCTCGATGTCGGTTGCGTCGCCCAGTGCCCGAACGAAGAGACCCTCGATCGCTTCGATGAGCGGGGGCATGTGCATGTCGTCCACCATCGGCAGGCGCAGACTGACCCGCGCGAGCTGAAGCCGACTGTCGGTGAGCTCCTCGAGATCATCCGACCCGCTGTTCTCGAACAGCAGCAACTCCTGCGCGAGAAGCTCTCGATCCTGCGGAATCCGGTAGTCCCTCGAGCGATTCTCGTTGAGCGCCTTGTGGGTCTCCTTGATGACGTCGAGAATGGAGATCACCTTGTTGACGCGGACCTGTCCGTCGTCATAGGCCTCGGCGGCGGCTACCGCTGACTCGAGATCGTTCAGGAAGAGCGGGTCGTGGAGGCCGTTCTCCTGCTTCGTGTCGATCATCACTTCCACCGTGTTCGCGCCGCCGAACTCGCGGTCGATGAACTCCGCGGAGAGGCGCACGGGATCCTGCGGCGGAAACCACCGGAGGGGGAACTGCGACATCTCCAGCTGCGACACGCCCAGCGCGGCCAGCGCGGTCGCGAAGGCCGTCCCCACCAGCACGCGCTTCGGGTGGCGCACCGAGTTGATCCCCAGCTGGGCGAGCTGGGCGCCGAGTCGCTTCTGGAGGGCGTCGCCGCGCGCGTGGTCACTCCCAAGCGGGATGATGGCGAGCATCGCCGGCAGCAGCACGACCACGTACACGAGTACCACGAGCACGCCGATGGGCGCGACGGTGCCGAGGTTCGCGACCTGCGCGAGCTCTGCTCCGCGGAACGAAACGAGCCCGGCCGCGGTGGTGAGACTCGCCATCACGATGGCGAGACCCGAATGCCCGAGCGCCGCGGAGATGGCGTCGGCCCGGTCCGAACCTCCCGCGAGCTCGCGATACACCAACGTCATGAGGTGAATGGCGCCGCAAACGCCGATGGCGAGGAGGAGCGGCGGCACGACCTGCGCCGAGACGGAGCTCGGGATGTCGAGCACCACCTGGATGCCGAGGGTCGAGACCATGGCGAGCAGGACGACGGCGAGCGGCAGGACGACGGCGGAGATCCGCCGAAACAGGAAGAACAGCACCGCGCCGATGGTGGCGATACTGATCGACAGGAAGGTCTCGATATCGCGCATCATCATCTGCGTCGAGTGGTGGTTGCCGATGAAGCCACCCGAGAGGTGAAGCTCGAAATCCGGGGCCTCGAAGCGCTCGACGACGGCCATGAGTCCCTCGACCATCGCGATCTGCTCCGGCCCGGAGAGAATGCCAGGGACCTTGCCCTCCCCAGTGACCCCGTCGTCGTCGAAGCCGGCGAGGACATCACCGTCGCCTTCGAGCGTCGTGTAGACGAACGGCTTGATGGAGAGCATCGTGACACTCGCGTCGGGGTCGACCAGCGTGTTGATGTAGCTCGGGGTGTCGAGGATGCGGGCGCGCAGCGCGGCCAGGTCGACCGCGTCATCGGGCCAGCTCTCGAGCAGTTCCTCGACGATGAGCTGGTCGCCCTCGCCGCGCGTGTTGCGGGCGTTGAGCAGACTCTTCACCTCGTCGATGAACGGGACTTCCCGTTCGATGGCACGGTGGAGGTCGCGCAGTCGAGCGAGGAACGCGAGATCGAAGATCTCGGGCGCCGCGACGCCGACGAAGACGTGGTCGTCCTGCCCGAACTGCGCGCGAAAGCGGTCGTAGCCGACGCGGGCGGGGTCGTTCGGTCGCAGAAAGCTCTCGGCAGAATTGTCGGAACGGACGTTAGGAGCCTGCAGACCGAGCACCGCCGACACCGCGAGGGTCGCGACGACTACGGGCCAGCGCCAGCGGACGGCGAAGCGCCCCCACGTGGCGAATGCAGACTCGATCGCGTCGTGAGCGTCTCGGAGCGACAAACAGCGCGCCTCCAGAAGGAGCGGCCATGGAGCCGATGGGCCCACCGCCGATTCGTGCGCGCCTCTGGACTGTATCGCGCTTCGGCGCTCGGTGCCGGCGCGGGTCTCGAGTGCCCCCCTAGCCTCGCATGTCGAAAGCCTGATCGGCGGGCAGGAACACGTCGCCCTCGTTGTTCGCGATGTCGAGCGCCGAGAAGCCGTCCTTCCGCAGGCCGTCGGGGCCCGTGATCTTGAGCTCTGCGACGCGCGAACCGCTCGCGTAGAGGAACTTTCCAGTCTTGTCGCCCGAGAGCTCGCTCACCATGTAGAGCACGGCCTGGGAGATCTTCGCGGGATCGAGCGCCTTCGCGACGGCCTCGTTGTCCTCGCCCATCAGGTCGGAGGTGAGCCGGGTGAAGGCGACGGGAGCGAGACCCCAGACGCGGATGCCGTACTTGTGGCCTTCGAGGGCGAGGCAGCGGGTGAAGCCCGCGATCCCCGCCTTCGCGGCGCCGTAGTTGCACTGGCCGAAATTGCCGATCAGCCCGGACGTCGACGCGGTGTTGACGATCACGCCACCGTTGCCGACCTCCTTCATCTTCGTAAAGACGGGGCGGGACACGCAATAGGTGCCCTTCAGGTGTACGGCGAGGACGGCGTCCCAGTCGGCCTCTTCCGTCTTGACGAGCGTCTTGTCTCGCAGGATGCCTGCGTTGTTGACGAGGACGTCGACCTGGCCGAACGCGTCGAGCGCGGACTTCAGAATCGAATCCCCGCCCTCCACCGTGGCGACGGAGTCGTAGTTGGCCACGGCCTCGCCTCCGGCCTCCTCGATCTCCTTCACTACGTTGTCGGCCATGGAGCTGCCCGCGCCGCTACCGTCGCGCGATCCGCCGAGGTCGTTGACAACTACCTTCGCACCCTCGCTGGCGAAGAGCAGTGCGTGGGTGCGGCCGAGACCGCCTCCCGAGCCGGTGACGATGGCAACCTTGCCGTCGAGAAGTCCCATGTTCGTTCTCCTTGGTGTTCTGGATGTTCGCTGAGTTCGTTGACGCGGGGCGGATCCGGCCCGAGGCGGTCCGCGCCCGGCGAGACGACGGGGCAAGTTACTCCGAAGGCCCCGCGCGCGTCCAATGGATATCTTGGCGGCGTGGCGACGAATTTCGGCTCGACGGCGCTCCGCGGGGCGCTCTGGACGACCGCCGCGGCAGCCGCCGTCGCCTATGGGTTCTCGGCCCTGCACCGCCAGCTGGGCTCGGGACAGGACCTGCCCCTGATTCTCGAGGCATCCCGCGCGCTACGCGCCGGGGGGTCGCCGTGCGACGTCGCGAGCGGGCTGCACGGCTACGTGTACCTGCCGTTCCTGGCGCTCGTGCTCACGCCCCTCGAGTTGCTGCCGCGGCCCGCCGCCATCGGGATCGTCTACGCGGGCAACCTCGCGCTCTCGGCGCTGGCGTTCTTCTGGACCGCGTCGTTGCTGACGCGGAGTCGGTTTCCGGGGGCGACGCCGACCAGCGCCCGCGTCGCCGCGGCGATCAGCCTCGCCGTCCACTTCCGCTTCTTTCTCGCCAACTACGACATGGGGCAGGTCAACCTCGTGATCCTGGTGCTGCTCCTCGGCGCCGCGCGGCTCGCCACCGATTCGGATCGGGATGCGCGCGCGGGTTTTCTGATCGGCCTCGCGGCCGCCATCAAACCGCACGCGCTGCTGGTCGCGGTCCCCTTTGCGTTCCAGCGACGCTGGCGGGGCGTCGGCGGAGCCGCGGCAGGGCTGATCGCCGCGGGCGTGTTGCTGCCGGCCCTGTGGCTCGGCCCGGCGCAGACCGCGGAGCGCCTCGGCGAGTGGCACCGAAAGGTCGTTGCCCCATCGGTGGTCGGAAGCCTCCAGGGCTCGAGGATCTTCGACCAGTCCCCACAGGCCGCGGTGCGCCGCCTCGTCCTTCCGGATCCCGCGTTCTCGGAGACGCGAGTCAACCTCGTCGATCTCGGCCTCGACGGAGCGAAGGCGCTCGTTCTCGGCCTCCAGGCGGGCTTCGGACTGATGCTGCTCGGCGCGTGGTGGACGGCGCGACGCGCCGACCCGGCTTCCTTCGTCCTGGATCTGGCACTCGCCATGACGGGCATGCTGCTCGTGTTCGGCTACGCCCTGCAGGCACAGTTCGCGGTGCTGCTGCTGCCCGGCGCACTCATCGCCGCGTGGATGCTCACGCAGGCGCCTCGCGGCGCACGACGGCTCGCCCTCGCCGCCGCGCTCTGCATCGTCGCGAGCGTCCCGGGCCTGGTCGGGCGCGAGGCGGCGAACTTCGCTCTCGCGTATTCGAGTGTCACCCTCGGCCTCGTGATCGAGTTCGCGCTGCTGCTGTGGATGCGGGTCAAATAGGCAACAATCCGCGTTCGAGTAGAGTGTCCGCGACGGTGTGCGGTGCAGCGCACCAGGAACTCGGGAGAACGCGATGGTCGGCAGACTCGACGCTAGGGTGGCGGTGATCACGGGCGCCGGATCGGGAATCGGTCGCGCTTCGGCGCTGCGGTTCGCCGAAGAGGGCGCCGCGCTCGTCCTGAATGACATCCAGCCGCAGGGGCTCGAGGACACGCTGAAAACCGTGGTGGCTGCCGGTGGCCGGGTGCACGGGCTTCCGGGCGACGTCACCACCCGCGAGGTCAACGACGCCCTCGCGACCGCCGCCGTCGAGCAGTTCGGCGGGCTCGACATCTTCTTCTGCAACGCCGGGGGCGCCCGGCCGACGCCGATGCTCGAAACCTCCGACGACGAGTACCGGCACCAGATCGCCCTCAACCTCGATTCGGTCTGGCTGGGCGCCACGTCCGCCCTGAAAGTGATGACGCGCCAAGAACGCGGCGTGATCCTGGCAACCACGTCGGGCGCTGGGCTCGGCGCCGTCGATGGGCTCCCCGCCTACGGGGCCGCCAAGGCCGGCGTGATCAATTTGATGCGAAGCGTCGCCTTCGAGTTCGGTGCACTCGGGATCCGCGCGAACGCGATCGCGCCGGGCCCCATGGCCACCCCGGGACTGCTGGCCTGGCTCGACACGCTCCCCGGCGGTCCCGAGGCCTACGGGGCCCAGGTGCCCCTGGGCCGCCTCGGCACCGGCGAGGAGATCGCAGAGGCGGCGGTGTTCCTGGCGTCCGACGAGTCCCGCTACGTCAGCGGCGCCGTCCTCCCGGTCGACGGAGCCATCCACTCGACCCTCGCAACGCCGAAAAGCTGATCGCAGGCGCCCCGAGAGCGAGCAAGGCTCGGGTCGATCCGGGCGCCGCCTGGATCGGGTCCCCGAAATCCGAGCGCCGTCGTCAGTAGGGATTGTCGAGCAAGCGCTCGACCGCTTCGGCCACGGCGTTGTCGACCGGGACCGTCGAATCCGGCGGCGCGAGGCCGTAGTGGATCAGGCGGTCGGCGAGCTTGATGAAGATCGCGCAGAAGCGCATCGCGCCGAAGACCTCCCAGTAGTGGGCGGCGCGCACCTCCCGCCCCGACGCCCTTTCGTAGTGGGCGATCATCTCGTCTCGGGTCGGGAAGCCCGGGAGGCGCTCGGCGCCGAGGTCCTCGTGGGACATGCGGTCGAACATGATCCACCAGCCGACGTCGGCCTCGGTGGGGAGCAGCGCGCAGGCCTCCCAGTCGACGACCGCCGCCGAGCGGTAGTCCTGCCAGATCATGTTGCCGAGACGCGCGTCGCCCCAGGAGAGGCCGATGCGTTCGTCGCGCGGGTCGTTGTCGGCGAGCCACTGCAGAGCGCGCTCCATGATCGGGTGCTCGCGCCCGCGCAGCTCGGTCTCGACGTACTCGCGGTAGATGCGGACCTGCTCGGCGACGCACGGCGTCCCATCCGGCGTCGAGTCGAGCCAGCCGACATCGGCCTTCTTCCAGTCGATGCTGTGGAGACCGGCCAGCGTCTCGAGGCCGTTCTCGACCATCCGCTGGCGCTCCTCGGGTGTCGCGTCATCGACGAGGAAGCCCGCCTGGGTGTAGCGCGGCGTGTCGGCGGGGATGACGCCCGGCACGAAGTCCATCACGAAGAAGGGCTGGCCGATGATGCTCGGGTCGGGCTCGTAGGGGAGCAGCGGCGGCAGCGGGGCCACACCCGCCCGCTCGACCACCTCCATGATGCGGTGCTGCAGCTCGACGGAAATCCGGCAGGCGGGGGTCTGTACGGGAAACAGTCCGCCGTCGACGGGCTCGACCCGCGCGACGAAGCGCCGCTCGTGGGTCTCGCCGTCGGCCGTCCAGGCCACGTCGAAGAACACGGTCTCATTCGAGAAGCCCGTCGCCATGGGGATCGACAGGTCGTGGACCGAGATCGCTTCGGCGGACGGCCACTGGCGCCCGAACCAGCCCTCCAGGCCACGGATGTAGGGAGTGAGATCCTTCTGCGGTTTCGGTGCGGTCTCGCTGGCTGTCATGTTTTCGGGGTCTCGACCTTCACTCGCTGCGCGCGTCTACCGCCGCTTGCAATGTCGGTTTCCAGAAGCGCCGGTCGGGAAGGTGCGCGATGCGGCGAGGGAATGCGAGGTTCGGGATCGGACATAGAATGGGGTCATCTTGAAGCGTCGTCCGTCGCGAAATTCACGGGTTCCGGCCGGCCGGTGGGAACGGCTGGCCCGCATCGGCTGGCTCACCGGAGAGGTGGTGCTCGGTGGCGCGGCCGAGGGGCTGCGCCGGATCGGGGGCGCCGAGGCCCGGTCGAGCAGCTCCTTCATGACAGGCGCCAACGCCGAGCGCCTCGCGCGGCGTCTGTCGAACATGCGCGGCGCGGCGATGAAGATGGGCCAATTGCTCTCCCTGGAAGGGGGTAGTTTTCTGCCCGAGGGCTTCGCCGATGCGCTGGCCCGACTTCGTTCGTCTGCCGATACCATGACGCAGAAACAGCTTCGTGGTGTTCTCGTTC
>SPKZ01021507.1_pt1 | contig 20750 bp, 48 predicted proteins | sample 2456571 | NCBI WGS metagenome assembly SPKZ01 (sample SAMN11192286, study PRJNA482655) | marine metagenome | biome: ENVO:00000447; feature: ENVO:00000244|ENVO:00000211|ENVO:00000569|ENVO:00002023; material: ENVO:00002151; isolation source: ocean water from marine abyssalpelagic zone ... | reverse complement strand
CTTCCACACCCGGAAGAACCATGCGCCCTGGTATAACCAAGCCGCTGCTGAGCCCAACGATGACCCGTAGGTCAGTGCCCCGTCGGAGTGTTCGCCGTGCGCGTAGTCCTCGATTCCAACTTCTTCTCCAGCAGTAGAAAGCAGGCGTTTCCCACCGTCGGCGAACTTCTGGGCGGACGCTTTGATGTCCCTCAGCTTGAGCGCTTCGTCGATGGACTTGCCCTCGTACTCCAGCAGGTACGTCGCGGGCGAGTCGCCCTCGTGGCGTACGATGGTGAACGTCCCGCACCTGGAATAGCGGACCTGGGCGAGCCCTCCGGCGTGAGGACCGCTGGAGACCTTGAGGTACTCGGCTGTGAACCATTCGAGCTTCGCTGCGGCGCTCATGTCAGCTCCTCACGCTCGATGATTTCCAGGTCGCTGGTGCACGTGCCTACGAGCAGCCGGTCCTTGTCCCAGCTCCACACCTCGGATGTGTTGCCGGGCTCCTCCCCGCCGAAGGTAGGCACGCTGTCCCACTTCATGCCCGGGACGCTCTTCATGTCAGCCATTAGCTCTTCCAAGTTCTCTGCTGCTGATTGAAAGCTCACGATGCCACCGCCTCTTTACAGAGTGAGCACTTGCGCCCGCGTAGCCCGCCGGTGCCATTGCAGCTCACTAGCGTGGGGCGCTCCCCGGGGCGTAGAAACTCGTAGTGCGCGAACGACTCGTTGGTCCCCATGTCGTACATGACGCCCTCGTCGCCCTGCTCGTACGTGCGAGAGCGCGTGCCGTACGACGTGCTCTCCTGCACGATTGCGTACAGCCGCCCGGCGATGGCTGCGTGCGCGGCTGCGTAGACCTGGCTTCGGCCTCCCTCGCGGTGCGTGGCTACCGTCACCAGCAACCGGTCCTCGGATGAGGGCCACACCCACTGGATGGTTTTGACGGCGCTCATGACGTCACCTCGTAGCCGTCGGCGGCGGCGAGTAGCTTGAACACTGAGCGACAGACTCGAACGGCCGCGGCCCGTGCGGCCTCAGCTGTCGCGTGCCCGCGGACCTCGACCAGATCGACGTAGTGCTCGCCCGTGTATGCGCTCACGCTGCACGAGATGCCGTGGGGGCCTTCGTCGATGAGGACCGTGATGCTGTTGGAGTCGTCCTCGTGGGAGTCGAAGTACGTGCGCGATACCGAGCCGTCCAGGCTGTAGCTGGTGTGGCGGTGGGGCAGGGTGAGGCCTAGAAACTTGATGGGTTTTGCTTGTGTCATGGGATTGTCCTTTTGGGTGTGGGGGTGTGGGTTAGAGTGAGTGAACGTCGCCGGCTACACCGACAGAGACTAGGCCGTGGCGCTTCAGCCGGGCTAGGGATGATGCAACGTGGCCGCGGGTCATGCCTGCGGTAGCCGCGATTGCTTTAACGTCGGTGAACCCGCCATGGCCCTCGATGGTGTTGAGTACGGCGAGGTCTGTGGTGTCGGCTGCGTTCATGATGCGGTTCCTTGGGTAATGCGGGCGGGACGGATGGGAGCGACGGAGCCAGTGATCTGCCCTAGCGCCACGATGACGAAGAGAATGGCTGCTGCTGTCTTGCTCACAGAAGTAGTGTAGTACCAGACGTAGCTACATCGCAAGCGGGAAAGCACCTCCTAGGCGCATTGGTTACGAACTAGGGGTTTTCCTGCTGGTTCCGCCGCTGACGCATCAGCTGGGCGTACTCGGGATTGGTCAGGCTGGGCGCCCATGCGCGTACGATGGGGTACTTGGCCTGGGCCCGGTGGACCGCTAGGTCGTCCCAGTTGGTCGCCAATACGCCGACACCATCGCTCAAGGCGTCGTGGTCATAGGCGACCACCATCTTCCGCGTGTCGTCCAGCCCATACAGGCTGACCGCGTCGTTGGTGAACGTGTGCACCATGACGGGGTCGCGAGCCTGCCGCACGACGTCCTTGTCGTACACGTACAGCATGTACGTATTGCCATGGCAGCCCAGCTCCCACGTGACGCCGTTGTCATCCTGGTGCTCTAGGTCAACATGCTCGGCGAGCTTGCTGCACAAGTCGCAGGTGAAGACGAGGCGTACGGCGCACTGGTACAAGCCGTGGCCGCCGTTGTTGGCGCTCATGTGATGACCCTCTGGAGGCCAGCGTACTCGGGGTGCAAGTCTTCCAAGGGCTTCCAATGCATCGGGCAGCGCTCCGACATCACGAACTGCCCAGGCACTCCCATGTAGCCCTGGCCTCGGGCGTTATCGAGCACCGGGCACTTGCAGCCTTGCTTGCGAGCTTCTTCGGACCCTGGGTTGGGTACCTCTGTGCCGTCCTTGTGCTTCATGGTTTCTTCCGCTTGCTCCGCTTCACGTAGGAGACCGCGTAGCCCTCGTCGAGCATCCACTGGTTCACGTTCTCGGCACCTTCATCGACATCGCCGCAGATGTACGCGATGGCCAAGTAACGCCCGAAGCTGTCGGGGTTCTTGTGCGTCTTGACCACGAGCGGCGGCCGCTTCTCTGGCTCCAGGTCCATGCCCAGCTTCTCCATCAGCGCTGCTTTGGCTAGCTGCCCCTTGGCCTTCGACTCATCCGTGCCGCCGCGTATCTCCGGCGTGTCGATGCCCAGCAGGCGCATCGAGTGCGTCATCTTCGTTTTGAACCCTACGTCCACCTCGAAGTAGACCGTGTCTCCGTCCACTACTCGGACTGCTTTTGCTCTGTACTCGTACATTTATGATTCCTCCTCTAGCCGGGCCAGGGCACTGCGACTCAGGTTTAGTTTGTAGCGAGGCATTCCCCGCTTCCCCCGCCCGGGCTGCACGCGTGGATGGATACGGATGGTTTCTTGGTGTCGCTCATCGCCAGCTTCCCCCAGGCTCACAAGCTACCGTCCCAGGCTTGGCGAGATAAGAGAAATGCATCGTATCTCGAATCGGCTCGTGTCCAAACCAGTAGAACCCGTGGGCTTCAAACTGTTCGATCCAACAGTCGGGAATCTCATAGGGGCCCGGACCGTGGTGGATTTCCCAGCCGAGGCATCCTTGGACCTCAGCCCATGTCCGGACGCAACCGCAACAGGTGTTGAGCGTTGGATCGATGTCCAGTGCAATGCCGAATACGTGGTCTGAAATCTCGCTGCCCATGATGGTGTTGCGGGACCGCCACCCTGAGAGATTCTTCGGCTGGTAGCTCTCGGTGCACTCGCGCTTGATGGCCTTCTCAACGCACAACAGCGGTGCGTGAACGGCCGTGTGAAGCATCACTCCCTTGCCCATGAACGTGGTCTGCCGGATGTCGGTGAAGTCGGTGATGCGGGTGTTGTTGGCCTTGGTTATCCCTCCGCCTGTCGCAAGGTACACGGACCGCTTCAGCTCATTCCGTAGTACCGAAGTTTCGAGGGCAACGGCGACGGTCGTGACGGCGAGAAGGGCGAGGGTTAGGCGTAGCTTCATGCGCTGGCCCCCGGTACCGCATCGGCCTGGATGGTTTCCAGGTCCCGCTTGAGGTCGACCAGCGTGCAGTACACGTCGTTCGCTGCGCTGCACACTGCCTCAGCATCGGCCAATGCCCGCTCCCTCTTATTCAGCTTCGCCTGTGCCATCTCTATTTGCCTGTCCATATGGGCGAACATCTTGTCGACTCTCGTGCTCATGGTTTCGCCTTCGTCACTCGGATGTAAAACTTGGAGCCGTCCACCGTGCCGGCTTCGATGTACGTGAACGCGTGGGCGCCGTCTGTCTGCCAGTTCAGCGAGCGCATGGTCTTCGATGGTCCCGCCTTCACGAATGCGGTCAAAGCGCCCACCACGTCTTTGCCAACATCGCTGGCCGTTGTGGTCCCATCATCGACGCCCCAGGCCACACCAGTCCGGTCGGCGTTCATTAGCTTAGATATCCATTCAGCGTTCTCACGCGTCATGTTGTTGCCCACCATGGCGGCTCCCTGCGTGTCGGTGGCCGTGTACTCTCCGATTCCCCAGCCGTGCTCGGAGTCGTGCTTGTCCGGGCGTGCGTAGAACGTCATGGTGCCTCCGGTTTCTTCACTAGCCTCAAGTGCGGGCGCGGAGGCGCCTGAGGGGCAGGCTCGGTCATGGGCTCGGTCATGTCCGAACAAATCAGCACGTTCGCCTCAATGCCCGCCTCGTCAAACAATTCTTCTAGGATGCCCTCTATCAGCTCGCCGACAATGGCCTGGTCGCCAAGCGCGATGAACCACTTGAGTGTCTCCCTCAGATGCTCTTCCTCTGCAACGCGTCTAATCTCATCGTCCATTATGGTGTCTCCAGCTTATTCAACATATCCATAGCGGTGCCCATGTGCTTCGTCACGCGTTTCAGCTCATCGGCCGACAGCGTGGGGTTGCGGCGAATCGTCCGCAGTACCTCGGACAGCTCGTGCTCGATCAGTGCCTTGCGCGATGGGGGTACGTCCCCCTCGTAGCTCTCCCCCGGTTTCAGCGTGAACGTGTTGCCCAGGCCTATGACGGTGATGTCGTCCTTGGTGGAGGCGTTGATGAACGTCAGGCCCTCGTTCAACGCCAGACCCTTGTTCGCTTTCTCCAGCTCTTCAGCGGGGAACGACATGTCAGCGTCGGGCTGGTCCTCTTCCGGAGCCCGCTCACGCATCCCGCGCATGATGTCGTCCCTTGCCCTGTAGTCTGCCTCGGCGGCCTCGTAGTCGAAGTCTCGCGGCACCCATGAGAGTGTCCCATCCCCGTACACTACGGGCTCGCGCTTCGCTCCCTCTTCGGCGGCCATCTGGTTGAAGGCAATCTCAACGGCTCGGTCGGCGTCGGCGCCCAACTGCCGGTCTGTCTCTGCCTTCGTCCGGAGGCCCTGCGCCTCCAGCCACAGCGCAGCGGCCACCCGCTTGATTTCTACGTCAAGGTCATCGCGTGCCTCCGGGGCTCGGAAGTCTGCCCACGCGGTCTCCACCTGCTTCGCGTAGTCCTTGTCTTCGTCGCTCATAGCCAACCCTTCTGTTCTGCTATCCACACGGTGCACTCAAGTGTGCCGGTGCCTCCGCTGCGAGACATTGCAGTGATAACCCCGTTGCTGTTGATCTGGGAAAACGGCATCCAGAACTTGCGCCCCCATGTGTCTACGCACTGCAGAGCCTTCGAGGTGGCCCCTAATACCTCCACCCACCCGTAGTACTCGAACCAGCCATTTTTATTGGTGCGCCCATACACCGGCTTGCCCTCGTCGGTCGCAGGCGCTGGGTCCCACCTCTGGCTGGGCTCGGGTGTCGGCTCCCACTCCGCATCCGGCGGCGTCCGCTCCTTCGAGCGTGCCTCGTAGTAGCTGTCGACTGGCCCTCGATGCCAATCCTCCTCCACCACCTTGAAGCCGTACTTCAGGATGATGCCACAGTAGATGGCAGCGGCGGTCCTGCCTTCGTCCTCGGTCCCCGGCCGCTCCACGCGTGCCAGTAGCCCAGGCAGCTTCTTCAGCGCCTTCTCTCGGTCTGTCTCAGTCATCGCTTATGTCTCCAATGGATAGCAGTTTTCTAGTCGCTGGAGTAGAACTCAGTCAGCTCAAAATCGTCGGAATCCTGTGACTTGGCGCACATACGAACGCCCATGTTGTAGAAGTCCAGGTCCCACTGCAGGGACTGGTCTCCCTCGTTGTAGGGCCTGCCCGTAGCGGGATCATCTTGCACGTACATGTCGGGCGCCCGGACGCTGCTCCGCCCCTCGAACCCCGCCTCGATGGCCCCGGCCTTATGCAGGTCGATGCGTAGACGGTCCGCCGCTTCTTTTCGGAAGTAGCCCCCCTCGTAGGTTCCGCCGTTGGATGCCAAGTCCTCTTCGTTCACGCCCAGCATAGCTCCTAGGATGCACGTGAGGCAGACCCGGCTGCCGTCGTCCGGGTACTTCGGGTGTTCGGCTAGGACTGCGGGCTCGGCCAGGCCGCGGACCAGCACGATGTCGTACTCGGCGTTCTCTTCGATCTGATCGAGCAGTCGCTGCTCCACTCTCTCTACGTCATTCATGGCTTCGGCCCCGCGTGTTCCTGGCGAAAATAGTCCCGCCAGAAAGACGCCATTACTCCCATGAATCCCTCCCAGCCTAAGTGTGGATTGTCGTTCAGGATTGCACTCACGGTATCGCGGGCAACCGCTTTTTCGTCGTAGTAGTTTAAGAATGCTTCGTCGGTGTGCTGCAATTGCTGCGTCTCCGCACAGAACCTATTGTAGGCCTCGGTCGACCGCTTCTGAGTATCCAGCATAGCTTTTTGTACCTCGGCAGAACGGGCGTCTGCGAGTACCTGCGCTGCAAGTCCTGACCGGGGGGTGACGTCTCGCGTAATAAGCACTTCGTACCCTGGGTTTGGATCATCATCGACGTAATGCGCCGTCGCCGAAAACCTAATCAAACGCCCGGCGGGCTCCTGCGGCTTGACCAGCAGGAAATACGTGGAGAAGGTTTCTAGCGAATGGTCGGGGCAGCCATCTTCGCCTGCTAGGGAGTATTCACAACGACCGCAGTAAGGTTCTACCTCTAGCTCCTGCATAACGGTGTCTACGGCTTCGCGCGCGGAGGTAGCCTCTATGGCCCTCGTACCCTCGCAGTCCTCGAAGTCCTCTGGGTCCTCTTCGCAGAGGTACCCAACTCGGTATGTTGTTGTTGTTTTCATCTCACTCATCGCTTTTCTCCAGGGGTTGGTTCGTCGTCTTCGTCGTCAAACAGCTCGGTCTCTACGCCCGCGTCAATCAGCACGCGCTTCGTCAGCCGGTCCTTCGCGAACTGGGCCGCCATCTTCAGAATGGCGTACTGGTCGGCCTTATCACGGAACGCGCTCCTCAAGGTCTCTAGCTCGGTCATGGCTCGGTTGGCCTCCGTGTTGCGGGTCTCGTACTCGGCCTTCAGCTTGTCTACTGCGTCACTCATCGCACGGTCCTCAACGGTTGGAACAATGCCGCGGCCAGCCCCACGCTCAAACTGAACAGAGCCTGCAGAGCCGTGTTGGAGAATACCAGTCCTCCGATGCTCAGCACGTACATTAGGCCGTAGCCGTTGAACCTGAGAGTCATAGCGCAGCCACCCACATAGGCATGACGTCCACAACCCAGCTTCCGCCCACCCGGCGGCCGCTAGCGTAGTCAACCAGCCGCTTGAGGTTATGGCGCTGCTGGGTCGTGCGGCTGTCTCGGGTCAGCCAGCAAGCGCGGGCGCGCTGCCAGTAGAGCCACATGCGAAACTCCCCCATGTTCTCATCCTGGTGCAGCACCCTATGGCGCAGCTCATAAGCGTTGATCTGCTGCTCGCACAGCCAACCGGGCAGGGTCCGCGTGTGCTTCTCCGGGGCTTTCGTGAGCGCCTCGCGGCCTCGGGCGAGCAGCCTCTCGAATTCGTCTAGCTCATCGTCGGTCATTGTCTGTCCTCTAATGGGTCACTCGCGTGCACGTAGACCGCCCGGTCTCCGGTGGCGTGCTCTTGGCACCGAGCCAGATTTAGGCTCTCCCGCGCCGACTTGTGCCTGCACTCCTTCAGGTCAAAGTCGCGCATGGCAACCGTACCTCTCAGCCGGGCGGCTTCCTGCGTCAGCAGGCGGACCTCGACTTCTAGGTCCAGGACGCGCAGTCGTGTTTCTTGGATGCCCATGACCTCGCCGCAGCCCAGCGTGGCTAGGGCGCAGAGTAGGGCTAAGGCCTTGCTACTCATCATCAGCCCCCACGTGAACCACCGTGCTCGTAGTGTTGAAGTTCAACGGGCCCATGTCTGCGGTCGCGCACACGATGCCCGCGTACGTACCGTAGGCGAGCGCGAATCCCGTCAGGCCTGTGGCCGCGAACAGCAAGGTGGCCCGGATGAACGATGTGCCCCAGGAGATTACCATCAGCACGCCCGCGCGCTTGGTGTCCCGGTTCATGGCTGACTCCTGCCGACGGCGTACCCGAAGGCGAACCACCCGATGGAGGCGAGCGCGACCATTACCCCTACCCAGATCATGATGGCTTCTTCCCGATGGCCGCGAGAATTACCGCCAGAACCCGGGCACACTCCGCAGCCGTAGGCCTGCGACCGTATAGGTTGGCCCGGCGGGCCGAGTCGCGGATGGCTTTGACGGATGGTTTCTTGCTCTTGCTCATATTACCGGCTCCACCTCTCCGCCGAACATGTGCTCGGTCTCGAACCATACGCTTGCCGGATCGTCTGCTGTGCGCAGGTGCAATCGGAATATTCCCGAGCCTCCCTCTACGAGTTTTGCATATCCATTACGTGCGGCTGGCTCGGGCTCTGCGGTGACCCAAGAAATTGTCCCCTTTGCGTACATACGCTTGAGGTCGGCCGGGCTGAATGCCTTGGCTACTTTGGTGATGGTCTCGTCGGTCATGGTCTGTGATTCTCTGGGCGGTTTGTTGGTTTGAATGGATATATTGCGCATGTGTTTAGATCAGGCCGGCGTCCACTTAATGTCGGTGACTTCGATGGTCGCGGCAATCACCTCAGCGATGCGCTCACGGTAGCCCTCGTCGGTCTCTTCCACCCGACGACCGACCCCTTTGGATCGGCCTATGATGTTGAGCTGGAATCCCTCGGCGACCTTCAGCTCCTCAGTCATGCGCTGCACAATCAGCTTACCGCGCGGCCCTCCACGCTTCTCCCGCATGTACGAGGCGTAGTCCGAGTTGCTCATGGCGGGGTCGTACTTCATCAGTAGCGCGCCGGTCCCGTCTGGCCTGGCATGTTGCCGCGGCCTCTCGACATCGAATGTCGGCGCATTATGTCTTCCGCCTTGTCTCGAACGGCGTACCCCCTGGGGGTGAGTACCGCAGTTCGGTCGTGCATTAGTCCCTGCTCAACCAGGAGCACCTTCTGTGAGATCGTGGCGTTGCTCTGAATCGCAGCGAGCATGGCAAGCATAACGTCTCCGCGCTCCTCGGGCGGTACCACCGGCTTGCGCTTGTGTCGCTTCCCGTGGCGGGTCGAGCGTAGGATGTTGCTAGGCATCTTTGGCCCCCGGCTTTATTAGGTCTGCAATCTGTACGAGCGTCTCGACGGGCAAGTCCTGCCAGCGGCGTACGTCTCGGATGGTCATGACTGCCTTGTTCCGACGTGCGTCCTCGCGTGCCTGAGATAGATGCTCGGGCGTGCGGTGCTCCATGCGCGACATGCTGAAGTGGTTGCCTCTGCGATGACCGCTGTAGTCCCACTTGCGGCCCATGTCGTCCTCAAAGTATTGCTTCAGACAGCGCTGCACTTTGCAGAACGAATACTGCGTGCCTCCTATGCCGCAAGTCACCTCAGACAGCAGGTCGCCCTTTTTGAATCTCGGTTCAATGTCCCTCATGAGACCTCCGCTCCCGTCTCGTCGTCCACCCAAATCGTCTTGATGGTGTTCGGGGGCAAGTCAGCTTGCACTGTAAGCCGGAAGCCCTCTGGTTGGTGCATATGAATCTTGTCGATTACGTCCGGCGAGCATACGTTCTCCAAGTGCCGCCCCTCCGTCAGGCGCTCAAGCGCTATGACACGAAGGCGAGCCTCAAGCCGTACAATCTCTTTGTCCCGCCAAGCCAGCTGTACCGCGATGTCGCTCTTGCTGTGTAGCTTCTCGGCTGTCAGCGACTCGACGTTCTCACGGTAGAACGGCTCTAGGTCCCTCGGGTCCTTCGTTGGGTAGCGTGTCATGCGCACGACCCCATCTCTACGCATCGCAGCTTACCCCTGGGAGCTTCGCCGCACGTCCACATTGTACCGTGCGCGTACACGGCTTGTTGGTTTATGGCGCCGGCGTTGCCTTCGAGGCACTGCGCGCTCGTCGGGTTCTTTGCTGCCGGTACGACCAGCTTAATGACTGCCCCGAGTACCAGCGCGAACACCGCCGCAACCAGCATCACCTTGTACGTTCCGTCCAGCTCCCTCATGCCGGCACCACTAGCACGACTGCTTGCCGACCCGACCGCGTGGGGCGCGTACGCCCGCTGTCCAGTATGGTGCCGGCGTCCCTCAGCTCCTTGCAACGTGCGGACGCTGTCTGGTGCCTCATGTCCAGTGCCACTTCGACCTCGTCGCATGTGCCACCCGTAGTCCCGCGCGAGGCCAGCCAGTCACGTATGCGGCCGCGTAGGGTGCCTGCCGACGGAGCAATGCTGTCCGCCGCCGCTTTCGAGGTAGCGCGCGATCCGCCGAGCGGGCGGCGCCGGATGACTCGCGGCGGCTTGCCGAAGTCGAAGCCTAGTTGCCTAGCGTCTTTCTTTTTGGCCATCATTCGTCCCACGCTTGAAGAATTTCCCGCACCTTGTACAGCGCCTCTTGGTCGGCCCCTTCCAGGACCCGGAAGTGCCCAATGGTGCCGTCTATGTGCAGCACGGCTTGCGCGTTCCTGGCGAGGTAGCGACGCGCGCCGGCGAGCGCTCGGTCACGCTGGCCGCGGGCCTTCGCCAGCTCCGCCGATGCATAGCGGGCCGCTCCCCCGATGGCGACTGCGGCGCCCCCGCCTGCAACCACCGACAGTACTAGTACCACTGCGTCAGTCATGGTCTACCTCCGATGGACTGATTGCGTAACCACCGCTCCTGCTCTAGCTCATGCAGTCGCTTCTTCAGATCCGCGATGACCCGCTGGTCCCCGTTGGTGAAACCGCTCACCGTTTCTGAATTCTCGATCAGCTTGTTGATACGCTCGTTGTGGTGCCTCAAGGTTTCATTCACGCGGAAGAATCGCTTCCCCAGCTTCTCGGCCACCTTCTCCGTTACGGCGTCCACGAGGGACATCTCTTTGGGCTCGGCGGCGTCCTCCTTCTCGGGCTCGTCATGCTCGCCGAACGCACGCCCCATGAGCGCACGGGCCGCCGTCTCGTTCAGCTCGTCCAGCGTGATGGTCAATACGTCCGGGCGGTCCGCTCGGAACGTACCCTCGCTCCACGTGCCGATGTCAATCTTGTGGCCGTTCAGCTTGATATGGTCCAACGCTGTCAGCCGCTGGTTGTAGCCCTTGCGGAACAGCGGCTGGCCGCCGACCGCGACGGGCTTGAATACGAACTCTAGTAAATTGCTCATGTGTTGCGCTCCCCTGCGTCCATCCTGCGTTCTAAGTCAGTGAGACGCTTTTCGTGGTCGTCCAGTTGTTCTTTGGTTGCCTTGAGAGTGATCGGTATCTCTAGCTCCTCCCCCCATCCCAGCTGTGGTTTCTCGACTGCGGGCTCCGCGGTAGATGCTTCCAGCACCTGCGGCGTACTGGCGATTGGGTGACCGGCTTGCTCGGCTACGTACATGTCCTCGATGACCTCAGCTAGGAGCTGGCCGGGTAGGTAGGCGCGCGGGTCCAGCTTCGTGTACACCTTCACCAAACGCTGGATGATGTCGAAGCACTCCTCTAGCGCCTCCCGTGAATCGCGCATGTTCTCGACGGTGTTCATCGTGAATGAACCGTCCTCCTGCACCAGGTGATAGTACGAGCCAGCCATCTATTCTTCCTCCAGGACGAGGCCCTGCTCTGTGATGTGCTTGTCGAGATCAACCGCCGCTCGGGTGAGCACCCCCTGCATGACTTGGTAGTCGACATCGGCGGACGAACCCTCGTACCGTCCCAAGCCTAGCGCCAGCCGGATGACCTCGCCGCGTAACCTGCGCCGCTTCTTCTGCGCACCGGTCATGGCGTCACCCCCACATCCCAAAAGTAAGTTTCAGGGCCGTCTTCGCCATCGCGAGTTTCAGCTACCCACTTCTCGTAGTCACTGCCGGTGAGGGCGCGCACCATCTGGTCGATGACCCAAGTCTTGTGGTGGGCTCCGTCGGTGCCTCCGTATTCCCGGGCATAACCCAAAGCCAATTCCATGGGGGCCCACAGCGGGTTGATAGCCCCCGTTAGCTTGTCGTCGTCGCTCATCGCAGCCCGTACTCCCGCATCTTTCGGTACAGCGTCGTGCGTCCGATGCCCAATTCGATACGGGCTTTCGAGATGTTTCCGCCGGTGCGTGCGATGGCCGCCGCAATGACGCGTTTCTCTGCGTCCTTCAGTGTCATCGGCTCGCCTAGGTCTATGGGCGCCGCAAACTCTAGTCCTGTAGGTTCTTCTTGGGTGTCATTTGCCATACTCCTACAATACGGATATGTTCGAAATCTGAACGCTTTTCTTTCAGAAACTCAGGAACCGCCCATGCTCCCTGCATAAAGCTCGGCTTTTGCCACGTCCCTCTCGACCAGCGCGTCCTCCACCTCGCCCGCAATGTTCTGCAGCTCTTGCCGGTCCTTCTCGGTCAAACCCTCCACAGCCAGCATCATGGTCAGGTGGTCATGCAACATCGAGACGCTGCTACAACTCCGCAAGCCCACTGCCCATGCGGAGGCGAGCACGACGTCAGGCTTCACACCCCGACGCGAGCGCATGTACGCGGCATACTCTCCGTTCGGCATGTCGCTGGACCATACGCGCACCTCGCCGGGCTCATGCAGGGCCCCTTCCTTAGGCATCAGACCCCCTCACACGGTCGCGCATCCGCAGAACACACGATGTCAGCCCCCTTATGCTGGATGCCCCCACCGTACCCCCCTTGTGTTCCGCGTTGCGCTAGCACTTCGTGACCGCGAACCCCCATCGTAACGGACGTGCTCACAGTTGGGAACTGAGTAGTTACGGACTCGGTGCCTACTCGCCTCGGGGTATGCGGAAATACTCCGGCGGGGGCGTTGGATTCGTAGGGGTTTTCTCGCTCTGGTCCACCAAGAATTCGCCCGAAATCTCTACGGCCCTGTGGATAACTTTCTCGGAACCACCCGGCCGGTCTAGGTGACGCCGGAGTCTCCGCGCGAGCATCCGCAAATTCAGCGCCGATTCGTCGTGCTTCACCGCCGCGTCCTCGATTTCGTCGAGCGCCTCGTTCAGCTCCTCGCCCGTTATGCCGAAGACTTCCATGCCCCCGTTCTAGCACCAGCGGCCGGCCCCCGCGCCCTCTCACGGAGACACCCCGTTAACTAGGCACAGCACCTCATGGACGGCCCCAGTCATGGTTCTCGCACGCGCTACATGGATCACCGGGTAACACTCCGCGCGAACCTCGAACAGGCGGCCAGTGGCGGACAGCTTAAATCGCCAGCCCTCCGAGGCCAGCACCGCCAAGTCATCAAACCCCACGTCTAAATCAGCCATGCTGGTAACCTTCCTTGTTGCAGTCGTCAGGGCTCTGGTAGCGCGGAGGCTGGTCCCATCCCACGAGTTTGGTGAACTGAATGCCCCTCCGCGACAGCACCACGGACGATTGGAACCCCGCGTGATCCAATTCGAGGGCGCACAACTCCAAACAGAGCCGCTCCATTTCGGGCGCGTAAGATATAGCCGGGCTGCCTGCCGCCAGCGCACGCAGCACTCTCAGCTCAGCCCCCGTCAGCTCGGTGTACTCGATGCCGAACGACGCGTACCAGACGCCCGACATGCCATGCTCGTCCTGGTAGACAGGCTCAGGGCTCCCATCGCCAGGGTCGGGCGCGAGGTCATCGAGTAAGGCGCCTGCCAGGCTGCCCAACTCACGCGCGAGGCTTTCCTTAATGCGCCCAGCAATGGCATACGCCAAATTGGACTTCAGTTCGCGGGCGATTTGCAGGGACTGGTCATAACGGACCGCGAGTACGAGGGCCGCGGCGGAAGGTAGTTGGGTCATACCTACTACAATACCGCTATGGCCAAACTACCCTGCAAATAGTCAAAACAAATTGGGCGGTCCCCAGCGCCACCACTGCAGTCAAAAGCTGCGCCCCCAATTCAGCGCCACTACTCTCGCAATCGGCGCACATGTCAGAGCGCCCCAACTCTGACACGCGCATAGGCCGCCGGCACCGAACGCAGCGCCAGCTCATGGTCCGCCTACCAGCAGACACACGAGCCACACGAGCGCGAACGCGAGCCAGCCTTCAATCGCCGCTCGCATCCGCCTGTGCGCGGACGCCTGTGTGAAAGCCTGCAGCTTGTTCAACGGTGAGCCCTACAGCAACGCATGGATCAGACTGCCCCGAATTTGGACGCTGACCGTGCTTGTAGAGTGTCTTGGCTAGAGTGATTGCTACGTTCTGTTTGCATACCGGACACGTTGTTCGCTTCATGAATACATGCACTTTCCGCCCCACCATCCGTAGGGCGGAAGAGTACCACGGCGCTACTCACAGTAGTAGCCGTTACATGTGCCGGCGCATGGCAAGTTGCCGCTGCTCGTGTAGGAGTCGTCCCAATCGTACGCCCACAGAGCCATGCGTATCGCCTGAGGTATGCACTCGGACATCACGTTATTTGTGCTGAATACGAGAGCAGTCATCGCCTCGATGTACGGCATATTGACACTAGTCAATCCGCGGTTGTACGTGACGTACAGACTGCCCCCTAGCGTCCTCAGTGCAGGCGTGTCGAAATCCCATAGCGTGTCACCGTTCAGCGACACGTTGAATCCTCCGCCTACGTCCTCCAGTGAGGGCAGCACCACGACCTCCAATACAGAATTGCTCATGATGCGAATGGTGCCCCCGACAGCCGTCAGATTGCTAAGCCCGGCGAGTGACACGAATTGGGTATTCTGAATCGTCAGGTCCCCCTCAATCATCCGAAGAGTCTCCAAGCCTGCCAGATCGGGCAGGGTCGGCATGTTCCCAATCGTGACACTCCCCGCGATGGTGACGTAAGTATCGGCGGCGACAATGTGGGCGGGTGTGCTCAAGACCAGGTCGCCTTGGTAGGTGGTCACGGGCGGAGGAGGCAGTGGCGGCGGATCAGGGTCAGTTGGGTCGGTTCCTGCGTCTGGTACGCCTCCTGAGCCCCCTTGGGGCTCTGGCGGGTCAATGACCGGGGTTCCGCCCGATCCGCCCTCAGGAGGCTGATTTGAGCCAGTGCCAGTGCCTCCCGAGCCCCCTAGAGCCGAATCGTATTCGATTTCGTCAGGGACAGCCCCCGCGTCGGTCTCTTGTGTGGCCTCCTCTTGCCCGGCCACTAGGACCCGGCCCTCCAGGCCGGCTGTGTCTACCCCGCCGCACGCGAGTGTGAGTAGGGCCACGCCCAGCAGTTCAGTTTTCATCAGCTTTCTCCTTCGGTCCTTTTGCGTGGCGGGTCCATTTAGCGGCTTCGACGGCTTCACCCGCCAGCTCCTCATCGGCTTCCTCTACGCGGTCGCCGGTAGGGTCGGCCGCACTCTCGTTGTGTGTGGTGGTGGTCATGGCTTCTTCCTCCGTCCCTCGGCGATGTTCCGCAGGTTACGGCGGGCCCAATCGCTAAAGGTCTCGCCGCTTTTGGCGGCAGCTTTCATCAACAACTTGAATTCGGTTTCGGTCGCACGGAAGCGCATATTCTTGGTGCGCGTGGGGTCGGGGGCGGTCATGTGGTGTCCTTATTGGGGTGTGCTTTCGCATTGCTTCGCGTACCGAGCGTACGACTTGGAAATTCTGCTGTTGATGTGCTCAAGCAGCCCGGCCCTGCTTTTCAGTGCACGGCCCTTCAGCTCGGGCACGCTATGCGAAGCGCCGAACCCGCTGCCGTCGCGGGTGGCGTGAATGTCTACGCCGGGGCCGTGTGAGTAGGACCAACGCTCCGGTAGGGGTTTGGTCTTGCGCAGAACCTCCGTAGCCTCCCAATCGACTTTCTTGTTAGGTAGGTAGACGTAGTACTCCGCGAGCGAACCAACCGGGTAGTCCGGATTCTCGCGCGACTTGGTGGATGAGCACAGCGCCACGTAGCAGCCGACGGCGCGGCCCTTGCTATCGTTGAGACCAAAGTCGACCTCGACGATGCATCGGGGGGCGTCCCACGCGGTTGCGAACATGCGGTCTAGGTCGTCGAGTGTAATAGCGTGCATGGGGGTAGTCCTTGGGGTGGTCTTGGGTGACCACTGAAGTGTGCGCCAGATGTAGCTACAAGCGCAAGGCCTAAATTCCGCCAGACCCGACGGACCGACACGAACCAGCACGAATCCCGCTGGAACCTAACGCACAGAATCTTTGTCGCGGGCCTGCTTGTAGACCTCGCCAGGCCGTTCAGGCTGCTCCGGCAACGGCTCGGTCCAGATCGGCTTGTACGATCTGTGCAGCATCGCGAACGCCCGCGGGAAGCTCGTCATCAGCCGTCGGCGCTCGTACAGGTACAGCCGCGTCAGCTCGGCGGCATTCTCGATGGGCAGCGTCTTCGCGTACGGCGATACCCACCCCTCGGTTTTGCTAATCTTGAACAGACGCTGGTGCCACGCGCGTACGGCCCTCACGGAACCCAGCTTGTTCACTAGGTAGACGTTCAAGCTGTGCCCTAACTCATGCCGCAAGCAGTGCGCTAGCCGGTCCAACGAGATGTGGACGTGCAGACGGACCTCGTTGCCGGTCCAGTAGGCCAGGTCGTGGTCGTCCATGGGGTTCTGGACGCGCGGGTGGTCATTCGTGATCAGAGTCACGCCGACGCGCTTGTCAAAAATGATGGGGTCCGTCTCGGCTATCACCGACTCGACAATGGCGCGCTGCTCCGGGTCAGCAATACGGATGGCTACTCCCTTGTCGGGCACACTCTCCCCGTGGGTCATCGTCGCGAATGGGGACTGAGCTTTGCGCAGGTCGTAGTTCAGGTAGCCCGACCGCTTCATACCCTCGGGAATCATCGCGCCGTCCTCATCGAAGGTCCAGCCCTCGGGCACGTGAATTAGGTCACACGAGCACCATGGATGAATTGTCCCCACGACAGCTTTCCAGGCGTTGCGCTTCCGCCCTACGTTGGAGCCGTTCCCAATCAGCTCGGACAGCTTGAATATGCGAAGCTCCCCGCTCCCGCCCTTCGTATGCAACCGGAGGCAGTCTGGACACGCGTCAGGATTTGGCTGCTTGGCAACACGAACCAGATCCGGATCGCCCTCCTCGTCCAGCAAGCCGGCGACTAAGCCCTCCTGCATGGCGTTCTGTTTCTCCGTGGCGGCGATGCGTTCGAAGTCCCGGGACCAGTCGCCCGTCTTGTGACCCATCTCGCTAGCAGCTTTTCGCCAGGACTCGCGGCGCTCAATATTGGCGTCCAGCGCGTCATGGATGTCCCGCTGCATTAGCTTGCGAAGCTCATCGTCGCCCTCGATGATCTCGGTGGCCATGTTGTTGCCAATCGAGTTACCCAGGCCGACGATTCGTTCCGTCGCGTGCTTGCTCGCCCACTCGCGGGCCGCCGTCTCCTGAGGCGTCAGCACAATCGGTTTCAGCTGCGCAATCTCCTTAGCGGTCTTGGTCGCGTGCTTCCCGCGCATGTCCGGGTCCTTGGCGATACGGATGCCGAAGTCGTACGCCTCACCAATTGCCTGCCGTGCCTCGGGCGGCAGCTCGTGGGGGCCGGGCTGCCACGTGTACGCCAAGTCCTGCGGCAGGATGCCCTCGTCGATTAACTGTTGGACAACTGCCGGCGGTATGGTCTCGGGTCCGACCTGAGTCACCGCGAACGCTTGATGGTGCTGGAGTACAATCTCGCGGATGCGCGTGAGCTGCTCGGGCGTTAGCATAGGGACGTAGACCTTGGGGCCTGCTTTCTTCAGCGGCCCTTCGATTATGTCGCTCTCGATGTACTTGTGGATGACCCCTACCATCCGATCCATCATGCGCTTGTAGGAGACCACGAGCAGCACGCTGGAATCCCGTAGCGCGCGGTACCTCGAAAAGGTGCGCTTCGAGTACTTCACCGGCTCGGCTTTCATGAGCAGATGAGGGCCCAGCACGGCCTGCGCTATGTCCTCACGGTCCCAATCAGCGGGGCACTCCACAGTCAAGGTCGGCTTGCCGGTCATGTTCGTGGTTATACGCGGGGTCGCCATGTTATTCCAAGTCTGGCATCTCGCTTTGGGACTCTACACGTAGCAAGCCCGCCGTTTTCATCAGTTCTGGGTGGTAGTCGGCGGCAGCACGTGCGCCGCAAAACGCAGCGCTGTAACTGACGCCCGTACTCCGAGCCGCCCACAGAGCTTTCTTGACCGCGCGCATACGCATCTCCGGAGAGAGCAGTGCATCTGGCGCCTCGATGGCGATCAGAAGCATCTTCGCGTCATGGTCTAAGCTAGCCGCGCGGGCCAACCACAAGCTGGATTCGGTAGCCGATGTGGTCAAGGCTTGCTACCGCCCATAGTGTTTGAGGCCTTCTCAGCCTCTGACCGGGTCGACAGTGTCTGCGTGCGGCGAGAGGCCTGCGACACCAACTGGGTCATACGGCTCACGCGGAGCTTCCCGTTCTTTTTCGCCTTGCGTGTGAACCGTCGTTTCAAGCTGCCCATCTATGTCTTCTCCCATCAGTCGAAAGACGCAATTGTACGCCAGGGTTGCCAAGTATACATCGCCTAGCGGCATACCCTTCTTATGAAGGTTCGCAGCCTGCCACTCGCGGTACTTCAGAATGAAGTAGTTCGCATGTGCCTCCGCCCGTAAGCGCTCCGCTGCTCTGAATCTCTTCACCGCAGGCCGCCCATCTTGTCCGCGATGAACATCGCGAAGTTCGCCACGTCCGCGGCTTCCTGGGAAACAGCCTTTGCGTCACCATCGGCGATGGCGTTGGCCAACTCCGCCACCTCGTGCACTAGACCAATCACCAGGTCAGCCACGTCATCCGACAGCCAGTGACCCTTGTGCATGTCACGCTCCAGCTTGGCGCGCATGTGCTCGGTCAGCAGGTCAGTCGTGGGCCATCCCGCGGCCTTCTCCTCATCGCGTGTCACTAGTTCGCTCCGTGGCGGCTATTGGGTAACGCCACTACCGGTTCGGCGGCCTCGGGCTCGCGGTGTGCCTTCAAAAAGGCAATTCGCTGCTTAGCGTTATCAACCGCCGCATCCACAGACGACCTAGAGAAAAACTGGTGCACTCGGTCTGTGGTCACCACGCCCAGGGACGTGCCATCGGGCGGGCCGAAGCCCAGGGGTACCGCGTACACCTGATCAAGGTTCGAGCCTACGTGCTCGCTCATTGAAGCCACCGCCTCGTACGAATTCCGCGCGAACAAGAGTGCGCCGTCCTCGGCCTCGGCATCCGACGGCAAACAGAAAAACAAGTGAATGTTCTGCAACGGGGCAATCGCCGCGATGCGCTCATAGAGGTCTTGGTTTCCGCCGTCGCGCGCGGTCGCTCGGTCGGCCGTCAGAAAGTAGCCCAGGGCGCCAATTAGCGTCAGTGCTTCTTTCTCGGTCAGGTCCAGTGGGTCAGCCATACCACTACAATACCGCTATGGACGAAAACTCGGCCGATTTCTCAGCACCTTGTTATTTCGACGCCCTTGGACAAGCGAACCGTCTCAATATGACGCAGACACAAGAATGCGTCGGTCTTAACGACTCCGTCAGCAATAACGACCGGTTTGCCCAGGGAACGGCACTGTGCGTAGCCAGTGCGGGACTGGCTACTCCGGTTTGAGTAGTGACACCGGGAAACCTTGATTAGCTCTGCCATGACCTAAGCAAAGCTTCTAGGCGCACACAGGGCCAACTTTCCAGCCCTAAAAAGAGCGCGGCGTACCCCCAGACATTGAGAATAATCAAAGTTCTCCAGGGGGTCTTCATCACACGCTTGTCAGTAGGTCCCCCGCAACGAACACCGTGAGGCGAACAGAGCTAGAGGTACTTGGATTCGTCAGCTTGATGTTACCGGCCACAGCAGTCGCGAGCAAGTATGCCTTCACACCCTCGGCGGCGGACGCTCCTGTCGGATCGGCGGGTCGGCTAATCGCCAAGTTTGACGTGCCGGGTTCTGCGTTGTCGCCTTGTGCAGAACTGACCGAAACGCCGAGCGCAGTCAGTACCAACGCGTCGGCAGAAACTACCTCCACCGAACTGTCCAGCCCGACCGTGGGGCTGCGTAGAACGATCTGGTCGTCCACATTGAACGCTATTGGGACACTCACGAACGCGGCGTCGGCGGACGCAGCAGCGAAGTTAATGCGCGTCACGATCTGATTCAACGACTGGTCCGCAACATCGAACACCACCGCGATTGCTACGCCGTCTACTTCGAGCGCCAAAGCTTCGGCACCTACGAACGTGGATGGATATGTTCCACCCGCACCGCCGATGGCCGCGGCCACTGCAGACCCAGCGCCAAACGACACCTCAAATTCGGCGTCCGCCTCGATGTAAACGAACCGCGCTTCCGCGATGTCGCCCATGTCTACGGCGGTGTCAGACTCGCCCGCGGCCAGCTCGTAGGTCGCATTGACCGAATGCTCTAGCGAGTCGATGATCTGGCTCAGCTGTGGCTTGCCGGTGGTTCCGAACAGGCCTGAGCCCTCGGTTGTTTTGCTACAGATTTCTAGGACGGTGGTTGTGCGCATGATTCAAGATCCCCTGCTGATGATAATTCGTTGTGTGGACCCCTCGACTGTGTGCTCGTAATGAGACTTGCGTAGCTCATCCACGAGACCTGAAACCTTATGCGTGACTAAAAGCAGGTCCGCGCGAGACTTGTCGAAGTCGCCCGCGTCGTCGCCGTCACCCATGTCGTCGGGCGGTCCGTTCTCTCCGTCGTCATCGAAGGAGTCGTCGTCGTCATCGTCACCGAACGCGTCCTCGCTGCCGTCGTCCTCGCCTGGGCCTAGGTCGTCGTCGCCGTCTTCACCGCCCTCTTCACCGCCCTGGGCGTTCTGGAGCCACGTCGGATCTAGGATGACTAGACCCTTGCCCTCGGGCAATGGGTCCATGTCGACTTCGGCACGTACCTCATCAACGGTCTTCCAGGCCTTGACCTCTAGCTGTCGACGCTCGCGTTCCTTGTTCTCGGCCTTGGCGTCCATGCCCGTGAACGAAAACTCGAATTCCGGGTACATGTCCCAGACGATGTGCGAATTGACCTTGTCAGCGATGAACTGAGTCAGCGG
>SPKZ01011395.1_pt1 | contig 20753 bp, 20 predicted proteins | sample 2456571 | NCBI WGS metagenome assembly SPKZ01 (sample SAMN11192286, study PRJNA482655) | marine metagenome | biome: ENVO:00000447; feature: ENVO:00000244|ENVO:00000211|ENVO:00000569|ENVO:00002023; material: ENVO:00002151; isolation source: ocean water from marine abyssalpelagic zone ... | reverse complement strand
CGACGAACACATACATGGCACCTTGTTGTGCAAACCAGAATCCCAACTTGAATCCCATAAAATGAATTTCGTTCAGTACATCTACCAGTAAAATGCCGCATCCAAAAGATACTGCAGCCCATATAGCTAATAATTTAAGTACCAGGCGTAAATTCTCGCGCCAATATCCCTCTGCCTTGTCGTTGCTTTCAAAACTCATAGCGACTCCCCTGTGCTGATTTGTTATTTAAAGTCACAGTTAATCTATCAAGGCAGAGCACAACAACAATCGCGACCTTAGTCTAACGCTAACGGCAACCCAACAAGGAATGACGGAAAAATCATTTAAAAAACAGACGGATGGAAGTTGACGCGCGCGTCAATCAAGTGTTATTTCAAGGCTGAACCTTAGACTAAGGTAGGAGGTTTTTTGTTTGAAACAGTTGTAGCGCGTCGCTTGGTTTGGGAATTCGATTCGGTTGGTTTGGGAATTGGTGGGGGCTCATAGTTTTATTTTTTCCCAATTTAAACGGTTTTTAGCTTCGCTTGGTGTAGCGCGCCGCCTCAAATGAGAAACCGAATCGGCATACTTGAGAATCTGGTGACTTACTAAATTCTCAACTGAGGTGATTCGAGTTCGGGATAGATGAGAATACTGACTAGTAATTTTAGTATTCGTCCCTCTGTTTAAACTCACTTTAAATAATCAACGGGTCATAATACTGCTAATTAAAAGGCCCCAACTTCATGAGAGATCGGGGCTTTTTTACTGGACTAAATATTAACGAGTTGACTTGCAGTAGCTTCGGCAAACTCTGGCAAGCTCTCAAGATAAGCATAAGCCGCTTGTCTCGGGCTCATCGCTAGATATTGCTCATCATCTAGTCTAATTTGAAATACCTTAATATGACGCCCTTCTCGAATAACATCAATGGGAGGTAACTTGTCTATTAACGCTTGTTCGTTGGCAAATACGCCCAACTGAAAATTGCAGCTATGTGAGCCCGACTCAACGATATGAACCTCATTAGCATCATCGAGAGACTCATTTATGCTAGCGCTATTACTGGTTGCTAGCTGAGTGATAGCTAAGCATGGTGTTTGCACTGTGATACCCGATGCTAGGCTTAAGCTTTGTATTGTTAAAGCCATGTCATTTCTCCTTGATTATTGTTCGGTACTATAGAGGGATAAAACTTGATTATTTACATTAGATGTAGCGTGATATCTACGGGTAGATGCCACCTTAATTCGGTAGTTAAAATCACTGGAGCTGGTGCTGTTATCTACATAGGTAGACGAGCCACTACAAAACTCGCTTACAAAATATTGTCGACTCTCACCATCGTACTCAGATCTAACTGTCCCGGTAAACGTGCCACTTGAAACCGCAGCCCAACTGCCTGAGCCAATCTTTCTTTGTAACTGCCAGGAAAGTGCTGGCTGAGTAACATTGCCAGGGTTAGATCCTGTAGAGCTATAACCTGCATAACTAAACGACACTATCACTGATTTACGCTTACCATTAGAGCCAAACGGCCCCACTATTACTGGGTAAGAGTTAGTCAGATATGGGTTCTTATCTGATGTGGCAATACCATTTTTAAGCACTCCTGCCGACAAGGTGCCACCAAAATAGGCATCACCGTCAGCTGACAGATAGGTGATGGCGTTAGACTTTTTAAGCTCGTTCCAATTAGGGGTTGTCCCAGATAACAGCTTAGGTCCATACCATTCAACCAAGCTATCAGGACCAAATGCGGTAGCCCGCATCACCTTCATAAAGCCAGTGCCAATCAGCCTAAATTCACCGCCTTGGATAACCGGGGATTCAATTAGCTGGTTAGCCTTAAAGTGCCTACCTTCGATTGCATCTGCCGCAATGGCGTTGGCCGTTAAGCCGCCAAAGGTACCCATCTGAGCGATTAACTGATTGAACAGGGCTGAGGTGCCGACCAGTTTAGTAATAAGAGCGGTGTCGACAAATAGCTCATTAGCAGTAAGGCCACCAAAAGACGCCAGTTTTGCTTTTAAGTTATTAAATTGCGCTGAATAAGCTAGCAAGTTAGTTATGCTCACATTACCCAGGCTAAGATAAGTTAACCTTTCAATCTTAACCTCTGTTATAGGCGCGGGGGCTCTAACATCATAGTTATTGTTGCTACTGTCATAAGTAAGCTCTTGATTGTAATAAGCTTGAACATCACAGTCTTGATCGCTGGCATAATGGTATGTTGCGCCACCAGGGCCACCCCCTCGAATCATGAAGCAATATGCCATGCTGTGGTTAGTTCTAAAGCAATCCCCGATTAATATTGTGTAAGCAGAGGCGTTTTGAACAAGATGCTCTTTATATGAAGCCCCACCCCAACCGCCAAAGTTTCCAGACCAGTGCATCATTAATGAACCTTTGTGGGTTGGGACGTTCCAATCATCAGGGCCATGCTCATTAAAAGAACGCCAGATTTTAATGTTTCTAACTCTATTTTGATCCCCACCAAATACTATTACTGGATAGTATTTGTTGCTGTCGCCGTAAATCATTAACCTTTTATAAAATGGTAAACCTGACTTTGTTAGTAGATTTTGTAAACTGGTTGCGTTGGAAGAGGACACTCTTGAGTCTAAAGCACTGTTGGCACTGGCAATAGCAGCATTTTTAGCCGCGTCAGCTTTGGTTTGGGCATCAGCTATCGCTCTAGACTCCTCTGCACTCACCTGGCCATCAGCATAGGCTTTGGCTTTGACCTCAGCTAAGTTAGCCTTGGATGAGGCATAGGTTTCAGCAGCAACTTGGGCGTTGTAAGCTTTAGTGCTGGCGTCACTGGCCGCTGTGCTGATAGCAAGGTTCTTAGCGGCATCAGCCTTGGCTTGGGCATCAGCTATCGCACGAGCCTCCTCTTTGCTTATCTCACCGTCGGCATAAGCCTTGGCTTTAACTTCTGCTAAATCTGCCTTAGCAGCGGCGTAAACTTCATTATCTTCTGGCGCAGGACTCCAATCTGTAGCCTTATTACCAACTTCCAATTTATACCAGTTTGTATGTACTGTTCCGGTTCTTGGAGCTGAGCCGGGAAAACAATAACCATTTAAATACATTAGGCCACTTTCAGGCGCTACAAAGGTTACAGAAAGAGTCACATCTGTAAGGCTGGTTATTGCGATGATTTTTGAAAATGACCAGCTAGGATAATAAACATATCCTCTCAAATAATGACCTTCATCTAATGCTTTTTGGGTCACTCTTCCTGATAAACTAAATGTATATGTTTCTCCTGCCTTTACCTGTGCCGTTCGCGTCATAAATCCGTAGGCAGTAGAGGATGTATTCACTTTAGAGTTAGCAGCTAAGTTGGTGCCACCAATCTTTATAGCATTTACTTTTGCCTGTGCATCGGCGGCAGCGGTACTGATCGCCACGTTCTTGGCCGCATCGGCTTTTGATTGAGCATCGGCAATGGCGCGAGTTTCCTCTGCACTCACCTGGCCATCGGCATAGATGTTGGCTGTGATCTCGGCTAGGTTTGCTTTGGCTAAGGCATAGGCCTCAGCCGCAGCTTTAGCCGCATCAGCCTTAGCCTGTGCCCCCGCTGGGGTTTCACCTCCTAACGCTAAGGCCGTAATACCTTGGTTTAAAAGATTACTTGCGGCTAGCAAGTCATTAGACAGTGAGCTGTTGTTCAGTGCATCTTGCAGGGCTAACAGGTCTTTGTTTCCTGTTGGCAGTTTTCCCGCCATCAGGTTATCAAGCGCGGCCTCTTCACCAGGTGTGAACAGATCGCTGGCCTCGGCCTTCATCCGTGACCAGGTATAATCTTGCCAGTTGCCCGATGGCGTAGCGGTTTGCTTCTCATTAGCCACCCCGATAAAGGCCATGTCTTGTGAATTGGTCTTATCAGTGGTGAAGCCAGTGCCCGCCGCATCATCGGCCCAGGCAAACCAGGTGTAAGCCCCCAGACGCACCCCTATCTCACTTTCAATCAGATTAACGATGGCTGTTGGATCATCACTGGTCTGCGCCAGCACAGGACCGAACCAGGCACTATTACCAAAATTATTAACGCAGCGCGCCCAGATGTAATGACTAGTGTTAGGGTTACGGCTCGGCCAGATAACCTCTTTCCCCTGACCAAGTACGCTAGTGCCACCAAAGTCATTGGCTAAACTGCCTCTAAGCTCAAACTCAGTGGTGTTAGCGATGAATGCTGACGTGTTGGGCCGCAGCAGCAACTCCAGCGGCCCGGCAATGACCTCTATCCCTGTGATTGGCGGCGGCGCACTGGCACCAATGGATAGCATTGCCGCCACATTGGAGCGATTGGCAAACATGTTCACAGCCCATAAGCTGATGTTATAGCTACCGGCATCGAGTTTAGGAATATGATGACGGGGGATATCGGGGTTGGCCTGATAAACCAGATCGCCGGTGGTGCTCGTCACTTCAAGACGATATCGATAACTCGAATTTTCACCCGGAGCAGACCAGCTAAGTACTCCTTGCCAATTAGCATCATCCCCAAGTTCCTGCCACACCAGATTGCGGACAGTGGGAACGTTTGACGGATTAGGTAGGTACGTATTGGACGCTAAATCTCGCTGGGTATAACTTCCCATAGCAAAATTAAATATTGCAGGGGTTGATTCACGTAAAATAAGTTTGACGGGTTTACCGTAATCAAATACCCAATCTGCCACCATAAAGGTGCCATCAATCCCCAGTTCAGGCAGTTGCAACTGCACCACAGTGCCTACCGAAACAGCTAAACCAATCATCTTACAAGGAAACGTTATCTGCATGCCTGCCCGATTCATTTCAAGATGAAGCTTAGCCAGGCGTTGCGCGGCCCAATTAGATTGAGTAAATGGCAGGTCTAAATCATGGTCGATATATTCATCATTATCCTGGTCCCGATAATAAGCCGACTCATAGGGGCTAAAATCAGTAGGCTGATAAAAATTATCAGGGTCAACAAATGTGCCTCTTACCGCATTGCATAAACTGGCCCTGGGTGTGTATGGCCGCACATCAATCTCACCCGCACAATCATCTTCACTCAATGTGATGGCAGCGGGCCCTTGATACACACCGGCATAAAGGTGATATTTCCCGCCGACATACACCTGCATGCCAGCACCGGCAGACAGTAACTTCTCCAGTACAGAGGCCGGACTGGTATCTTGCTTATAAGTTCCGTTACAGCAATACCTGCGCTCAAACTCGTCACTTTGATATTCCACCTGTTGGTCACTGTCATTTGCCGCACCGGCATAACTGGCAAAGTCGACCTCGCTGGGCAATGCGCCCACACCGGACTCAAAACAGGTATAGTCCAACACACATAGCGCCCAGTTCTCACTCCACTCCCTGGTCGAGTCATCATCGAGTCGGTGGCTACCATTGCCGCCAGCGCTGCTATCCAAACGAGGGTCGTACACCCGCTTCCCTTTAACCAGCGCCTTGATATTAGGCACTCCATTGGGAAACACATCATTATTGTGCTTGAGGCGCACATACAAATAGGTGACGTCATGACCTATGTGTTTATCAGTCCAGCCACGGCACTGAGAAACCAAGGTGCTATCAGCCGTTGTTTGGTCGCCTAAGTGCGCCCTGACCGTGGCATTATTGCGGTACTTCCCCTTCATGCCTGTGGCAGGCGTCCAGGCGAGATCATCACCAAAATAGACCTCTTCAATGGCATCACATCGGTGGCCCGCTAATGCGATAACCAGGTGTAGGTATTCATTGTCAGTGCCGGTTTCCTCCACAAAGATGAGGGGGCCTGAAACCATAGAACGGCCATAAATACCCCGGCGAGCTTCCGCCGGACTACGCAGCATCTGCTGCTGTGCATAAGCCTCATTGGAAAAGCTCGGCGCTGAAACCGATGGCATCATGGCATAACTAAAGGCGGCTGCGGCCACACCAATGGCAATCGCTGCGCCTACGGTAACCACCCCAGCCGCTGCCACGCCTACTGCAATACCAATTATGACTGGAGGCATAGCACCCTCCAGCCTTTAATGACTTGATTTACCGCCAAATGAGAAACACCACTGGGCGTCATTACCCACACGGTTGGCCCCCACACAATGCCTAATGTCGGCTCATTAATATGATTCATTACCAGGACGATATCCCCCCGTGAGAGTTGTAATGGCGCTATGGACTCACCGAAGCGATCGTTTGCAATGTCCTCAATAGAACTAAAACCCGCTCGCTTCAGGGCGCGCTTAGCACCAATTTCGGTGCGATACTTACCTCTAAGCTTTAGCGCAGGATCAATTTCAGTCATCGTTAACACCCAATCAGCAGCGAACAGACAACAATCTTGCTTGCCCCATACAAAAGGTAAGTCACGCTTATCGGCAATAAATGATTCAAATTGCAGCATATTACTTCACCCTCTGTGTTCGGCCTGAACCACGGCTACCGCTGCCACCACTTCCCCCAACAACTTTGCCTGGTACGCCCCAGTGGATCTCTTTTTCTGCCATTTGAGAGACAAATTCAAAGAAATTATCTTCGGCATATCGAGAGACTTGATCCGCATGGGTATAACGGCGGTTACGTGAGTTTTTCCAATCAACGCCTCGACTATTAAGATCGAGTTGAATGGTTGAAGGGTTAGCGATACGCACATTCATGACATCCATACGACCGGCAAACAGCGTATCGACAGCCACAATTTTGCTATAAGGGTCGAGTGCCGCCAGATACAAAGCGCCGTGACGATTTTGATATTTTTCTCCCAGCGCGACAGCAGCCAATTCCTTTGGGATCCCCGATAACGTAAAGCGAAGACGATGAGGCTGGACCTTACTGCCTTGTTTTACCGCACCCACTTTCCCCAACACGCCCGTGCCTTTAAACGTCTTTCCTTGCCAAATGGCATCACCGACACCACTGTGACAACGCAACCAGCCAGACTCAAAATCCAACTCAGTCATCAAAATGGCGCTCATATCACTGCGGCGTAGGTATTGCTGCATCTCTGGACTGGCAAATTCAATCATTGACTGACATCCTCAATAAAAGTGAGTGTTAAGCCTGAAAGCACTAGGCGTTTAGATGAGCGTCGACCGCCCTGGTTGTCATCTTTCAGCATCATGACGGCGCTCGCTTTCTGGGTAATAATCACAGAGCCGTTGGCGGGGGCATAACGCAGCGGCGCTTCAAAAATCAGCACGCAATTACCCAAGCTATCGGCCATAGCATCACGGGTTAATATCACGAGTTGATTGGCTATCTGGCAGTAATCTCCCAAACGCAGAAAGCGCTGGGATGGCGTTACACCACTGATATTGAGCTGTCCGCCTAATTGGTTGGCACCATTAACAACGCCATTACCGGTAGCCAAGCCTCGTGGTGAAGAAAAGGCATGATCCCACAACAGGATGCGCCCGGATGGCCCCCGCAACTGACTCACTAAGGCATGAAGTTGAGCCCCTTTGTCACGACTCAAATTGCTAAAAGAGAGCTGTGCTTGCCAATAAGCACCCGGCAGACTCATCGTCTGACGTGAGCCATTAAAAGGATTGCTAAACACCATGGTGCGAGGCACTAAGCGCCAGTCACATTGGGTCGGATAGATATCAGCAGGAAAAGTGAGCATAGCCAGTCATATTCAGCATACGAAAAAGAGTGATGCCTCAGTATGACTAGCTAGTTAATTTGAGCGGATTTGAAAGGTTTCGGGATTATTTCTCAACAAAACTCGGTACGTGAAATGAACAGTTATATTTTTCGCCATAAATTGATTTATATGTAATTTCGATGGTAGAGTTATTCAAAGCCGCTTTTAATCGTGAAATAAGATCTTTATTCGACTGATGTTTAGTTGTTGAAATAATCCAAGTTTCCTCATTGGGTAAAATAGACACAGACCCAGTGTTAATTCGAAATACAAAATCACCTCCCTGTAAGTCTAAAAAATCTTTCGTAATAGACATATTTTTAAAGTCTATATAATCATTCTCTCTTCGAATGCCTATAGAATTGATAATCATAGGGCCAACTCCTTGGTTCCTAATTTGGACGCCAACTTGTTCACTTTGTGCTGAAAGGTCCACTTGAATGACTGCATATGGATTTACAGTTAACCTATTGTGCTTTCTAGTTAAATATCCTTGCCAAATTGATATACCCAACGCACATACGGCGATAACTACTGACGATATGGCGATAGTAATTTCAGGCGTAATCCAATCTGTGAACATTTCGCAATCCTTTGTAAATTAAGAGATAGGGGGAAAGATATCCCTATCTACTTTAAAATACAACGTTACCAATTCAGGTTATCTTTCTCTGCAACAAGGCTATTTATTGTTAATCATCCTTACTCGCATTATGAGTACAATAACCACACATATCAGTTCTGAAATAAACCTCTCTGTCTGAGTAATTAATGACTTGCGAACAACTACTACACCTTAAGTCTTCAGCCTGCGCCTTACGATCCCAAGCATCTTCAACCTCTTGTAACCTTGCTTTTTCCCTACCCATAGTAATGTCTCCTGTAAACGTTTTAACGTTATGCCTTGATAACCAAGGTAAAATCAACTTACTCCTTTAATGGGAGCTTTCAAGCGTAATTTTTTAACCCGCTGGCTAGACATTACCCCAAGTTCGCCTGCCACACGTCACCGCGTTGATTAAGATCATCGACCACGGCAGATTTCGTGAGTGCCACTAGTTCAGGTAACACCTGCTCCAGCATGTCAACATCACTTTGATTGTTCACCACAATGGTATTGTGCTGCTCAATCCTAATGCTACGACCACCTTTACCAGGACTTGAACTCGCTGCCATGGCGTCCATCAAGGTTTGCTGTTGGTTGCGGGTATAGACAGTCTCACCGCCATCGAGTAGATAAGTCCCTTCCCGGGGAATGGTACCGCCCCCATGAAACTGCCCAATAATGCTAGGGAGTAACGCCATACCCGCCATCATGGCCATCATGCCAATAGCCGGTGCAGAGCCCATCGTCGCGATAGAAGCCGTTGCTGCCGCTGGAGCCATTGATGCGGTGATTGATGCCCCAGTTGCAGCTGCTGTCGTGGTGGCAGTCACTGCTGAGGTGGTCATGATGGTGTTTTCAATCACAGATAAAGCCAGCTTCTTAATCCCAATTTCGACTAAGCCAGCAATCACAGATTTAATCGCCCCCTTGGTGATCCCCTTCATCGCATCACCAAAGTTTTCAGACTCAAACAGTGCATCGGCAGTGGCAGAGCCTATACCCGCCGCAAACCGATCAAAACTCTCCGACCACATGGCATTAAATTGTGTTGAGATACCGCCATTAATTTCACCCATGGCAGTAGCATGGCGTTGCTGCTCAACCTCAATCAGCAGGTTTATCTGATTACGTTTCAGTGCTTCAGACTCGGGGGTGTTTGCCAGTTCATCATTCAAAATCCCCATGTTATCGGTATGGGTCTGGTTTTCAGTAAAACCTGGGTCTAAGCTGCCACGGAGGTTCTCGAACTCGCTGGTCTGTTGTGGCGCTGCATACTCTTCCTTCACAGCAGCAAGCAGGGCTTTACGTTTTTCCAGCGGCACATTGGTTTGTTCGAAGTAAGTCTTGAGCAGACGTTCTTTGTCGGCCATTTCATTACTGGCGGCACTGATGGGGTCGAGCACGGCCAGCAGACTCTTAAGTTGTTTCTCTTGCTCTTTTATTGCATCTGCGGCTTTTTTGGTACCGGTAGCAGCTTGTTTCTTCGCATCTAAGGCTTTGGCTTCAAGCAAAATCTGCGCGTTGATAGCAGGATCTAACTTTTTCAGCGCCCCATACTCAATCTCATAGCGCACCTTAGCAGCTTCAGAGGTTTCTCCAAGCAGAGCTTTTTGTTTACGATAGTTATCGAGTAATTGTTGCTGGGATTTGGTCATCGCTGCATTCGTTTTGGACGAGGCAGAAGTGGTCTTTAAGGTGGGCATGCCAAGGTTAAACAGGGCTTGCTGTTTCGCATTAGCCTTCGTGAGTTGATTGTTAAGCTGTTGCGCCTTTTCAACTAATGTCGATATCGAGCTGTCTTTTCTCAGTTGTCCCAGCGTACTAAAGACTTGCTCGTTTCGATTGAGTTTATTTGCTTTTATGCGATCAATTTCAGCATTGGTCTCGATTAGCTCCTGTCGCCAGTCCTTCATCTGAGTTGATAATTTACTCACTTCGATCTGACGCTCTAACCCATTGAGAGCCTTAAACTTGCCGTTAAGTTTATCAACCTCATCGGCCAAATTAAGTACCGGCTCTTTGGCATTACCGGCCTCCATAGCAAAATAAGCTATTCCAGCCGCGGCCATCATCACTACGCCCGCAGGGCCACCGGCTAAACTCATCACCCCATTCATGGCGCGAGTGGCTAACGTGACTCTGGTGGTAGCAACGGTGAGTGCCGCTCTCGCTGCCGTTAATCTGGCCTCTGCTGCAGTAGCCTGGTTCGATAGCAAGGTATTGGTACGTTGTATTGCAGCCCGGTTCATCGACGCCTGTGCAAGCTTTAATGTTGCTGCATGGCTGGCTTGAGCAGCCACTTTTTCTACACTGGCTCGATGCAACTCTGCCTGTGCGGCTTTCAATGTCGCGACATGGGCAAGCTTATCAGCGCTGATTTTCGACAGTGTGACTGCTGTACTACTCACAACCGCTGCGGCTCCACGACCCATAGCGATGACCAAAGCGCCACCGATCACATCAATAAGCAGTTCAGCATTATCTGTTGACCACATAAGTCCGTCGGTAAGGGTGGATAAAACCGGGGTTAAACTAGAATTAATCGGTGTTTCAAAAGCGACTATGAGCTGCTGATACGCATTTTTCATATCACGAGTCTGGGCACTGATATTGGCAGCAGTGGCAGACGCTGCGCCATCGTATTCGCCCAGGGCCTTGATGAGGTTGTTACGTAGAAAATCAGCGGTGACTTTGCCGTCGAGCACCATCTGCCTAAAGCCGCCAGCTGGCAGACCTGCGGCTCTGTCCATCTTATTAAGCAGACCAGGCATAGGCTCAACCAGTTGATTCAACTCTTCGGCGCGCACGATGGGCGATGCCAATGCCTGAGACAGACCATACATGGATTGGCCTAACTGATTTGAGCTAGCCCCTAATGCACTTTGGGCGTTACTCATGCCCTCTAATATCGTGCGAGCTTGAATTTGGGTGAGTAAGCCAGAGTCTTGTAGGTTAAGCAATGCCGCATAGTTATCGGCCAGCGGGATAAGCTCCTTGTGATGTTCACGAGTCACCTGCATCAGGTATTTTTCGTTAGCGGCGTAGGCAGCAGTCGAGCCGGATAAGCTCTGCAGACGAGTGCGAATATCTTGAAAAGCCGCTAAGTCCTGAGTGATTTTTTTGCCCAGGTTCATTGCAGACAATCCAGCGAACGCGCCAGCCGCATAACGGCCCATGCGCTGCAGTGTTTTGCCAGTCGCATCACCCTGTCGCTGTACCTTTGCCAAACCTTGAGCCGCTTTATTGCCAGACGTAGCGGTATGGTTCAAGCGGGTATTTAAGTCAGATACCACACGGTCAGCACCTTTAACGGTACCTATCAGTTGTTTGCCATCTGCGGTTAAGGTCAACGCTAGTTTAAGATCGCCCATGTTTACCCTACCTTATGATTGAAGATGGCTGCCACCGTATGCGCGATGAGCCTAAGCTTTTGATAATCTTGCTTGCTGTGCTCAATACCACTCAGCTCACTATCGGCCTTGACGGCTAACACATCTAAGCCTTCACAAACCGCAATGCCAGCGCCATAGCTGTACCGCATCAAATCTTGCACCTGCAGCCACCAAGTCATGGCGGCTTGATGTTCATCCCAAAACTCAATTTGCAGCTCAGTGGCGGTATCGGCCTTAATCCCCAGCAGGGCCATCTCCTCATCGAGTTGGCGCTGCTCGGCGGGTGATACCGGAGTGCGGGCATAGAGTTCCCGCACTCCCTCTATGAGTTTTTTCTTGCCGCCTCGCCCGAGTTTGCGGCGCGATAAGCGTGTAATAAACAGTCGGTAAACGGCGCATGTTGATACAAAGCGGCGCGATTTTTACTCGTGTCCTTGAGCGGCTTACCATCGGCTCCGGCAATGCCCTCAAAGCTATCTAAGATGGCATCAAACAATTTGCAGTCACCTTCGCTGAGCTTGTTCATGTACTCATCGACTGGGAGCAGGTTAAGTGAGAGGCTGATATCTACCTGTTCTACCCTGCCCTCATCACATGCAAGCTTGATGGTCGCGGGCCAGTTTTTAACGAGACGATTAGGGGTAAATGTGAACATGTCGTTTCCTTGATTTAGTCGTGAGTGTTAAGTGTTAAGTTGTAAAAGAAAAACCGCTTTGCTCTAGCCTTACTTGCTGATCAACAAATCGACATTACTCAGAGGACGAACGGGAAGTTCATAGGTGAGCGTGCCATCTTGATCGCCATATTCGGCGCGGCCTAGCTGCAGCTGAACGGTTTTCCAAATAACCAGATTTGTGGCGATACCGTGTGACAGTTCAAACGCGAGGACATTAGTATTAGCGGAAAAAGGGTCGAAACTAACCAGAGAGGCGGCTTCAAACACCAGCTTACCGCTTGGCGCATAATCCGTGATCAACACCTCTTCATGGCCCACGTACTCCTGGTGAACCACTTCATTGGCTTGGTCATATTCAAAGCTGATCAGCTTGATAGCATTGCCGCCTAAGGTACACGCTGAGTTAGCTGCGCCGACTTTGAGCGGGGTTTGCCAGGCACTAAAATCGGTTGCAGGGAGGACTGCAGTACTCACCGGCACAAACAGACCGGTAAAGGTGAACATGATCTTGGGAAACTCTTTGGCTTTAGCTTCTAACTTGAAGCTGCCACGTGCCCCAACTAATGCATGTAGAGTGCCATCCATATAGAAATAGAAGGAAACAGAGTCAGTACCATCTTCATCAATAGCTAGCTCGACACTGTCGGCTTTCACTGTAGTTTTACGTAAGCATGCCCCTAATAGCTTGTCATAAGCCGCTGGCGTGATAGCGGTACCAGAGCCTGTCCAATCGACACCAAACTCCAATGTCACATAGGTTTCGGTGGCGATTTCGGCGCTATTACCTAGGGTACCGTCATCATATTCCAGCGCAGTGTTCTCACCAGCAAGCGGGGTGATTTTTACCTCGCGGCCCAATACCGCCACACTGGGCTCGGTGGCAGCAATCGCATCAACGCCATAGGTAACCTCTTTGGCAAAGACCAGGGCTTTTTTAGCAAATTTACGGGCCATGGTGGCCTCCTTTATTAACAGTGTTTACTGAACGCTGCGCTTACAGAATAAAGCCGAAAGAGCGAACGTTTTCACCGTCAGCGCAGCGTTCCGTTATCCGTCAACTCTCTTACTGCCTTACTCGTTCGCGTCTTCTGTGTATTCGGTGATGAATCGGTCGAGCCAGGCAACATAGCCGCTGCCAATTTTGAGTAAACTGCCACCGGCTAACGCCAAGGGCTCAGTGTCTTGATGCGGTTGCCAACCAAACAGACGCTGACGTACCAGCTGCCGAATAGGCGTTAAACTGGAGGTCTTGTCATTGATGCTGGCCATGACAACGACCACACCCAACTCCAACTGCACGGTTTGCAGGTAAGGGCCACTGCCACGTACATCGGGCGTGGCCCGTTCTGACATCTCAATGACATACAGTTTGGGCAGTCGCCTTGGCGTCTTGTCATCCAACTCTGAAAGCTTGAGCAGCCCCTCCACCTCCAACCATGGCGCACCAGTAGGTGTCAGCTGAGTGATGAGTGGCGTGACTAAATCGAGCATTAGATGAAGCCTTTTGATTGGCGACGGTTAAACACAGAGCCATCACTCTCAATTGTGGGCAGGTCATTGCTGACAGGGCTCTCACCTTGAGTGGTTATGCCTAAGGTGATCTTTCCTGCTGCGACCATTTCCAAGAAACGCACCGAATCATCAAAGCGCTTACTGACTTGCTCACTCGCGCCATTGTCATACAGGCCATAGCGGGCAATATCACAACAGAGGCGCTCAAGCATTGCCGGGGGCGTGGCTAATGGCAGGGTGTAACGCCCAGCCAAGTAGCCATTAATGAGTGCGCTGGCATCAGTCAATGCCACATCGAGCACGGCGGCGACAATGGTGCCAGCCGTACCGTCACGGTCGGTGAGCGAGACCAGCTCATCTTCACCGAAACGAGCCGTCAACTGTGCGCTAGTGGCATAGGGGGCAATGATTGATGAATCAGCCATTACTTAGCTTCCAGGCTAACGGCTTGGGTTGAGACACTCTTACCTTCGAGATGGTCACCCCACAAGCGGTCACGTTCAGAGGCTGAAATCGGCTCAGCCATCAAGTCGCTAAGCACATCACACTGAGGTTTACCGCTAGTGGTGAAGTGTTTAGGATCACCTTGTTCCAGTTCTAGTACCGCTTCGGCAAAGCTCAATGCAGTCACAACCAGCTTCTCATTTACACCCAAGCCGTCACCGACCAAGGGCCCTTCATCCAACAGTGCTTTATCCGCTTGCGTGTCCACACAGTTGCCAGGGTTTGGCTCATTCGAGACAGTTGCCAGTGGCGCATCAGCCTCCACGAACTTGAGCTTAAGCCTCGGGTCATCGCTAAGCTGCGCAAGCTGTGACTCGCTAAAGTCATCGGCGTGGAATTTATTTTCACCTTTGCAGAAGCCGACACCTGCACGCCTGTAACCGTGGTGTGCAAGACAGGTGATGACAGCAAGGCGCAACTTGTTAGCGCCAGTAGTACTTGATGTAGCCATTTCATGGATTCTCCATTTTAAAAAAGGGACGCTTAGATTCGAGAGCGCTGCGCTGCTAGGATCTAGATTCTAGAAGCGAGCCTGCGAGCGCTCTAGCAGGCTGGAACAGCCGCTCTCGTGTTGACTTGCTATGCGAGCCAAGGCACCACAAGAATGTCGACGGCGTTGTACAACGGATTACTTCCGCCACCAGCTAGCTCACGCATCTTGAATATCTCTTCGGCTGCAGACTCATGGCTTGGGCCAACAACCAGTAATTTAGGCATCACGTTCAGTGGGCGACCTTCATCACTTTTAAGACTCTTCATTGCAGTACGGGCCGCCTTAAAGTTGGCCTCATTGAGCGTGGCCTTAGAGCCGAACGCCAGCTGCCACAAACCGAAACCGGCATTGACACGAGCATCGACGCCATAGCGATATTCATCACGCATAAATACGTTTTCATCGTCATCTTTAGTCATCGCCTTGATGTTATAATCACGGCGGCGCTGGAACATCAGCGGCTTGATGGGACGATTTACATCGAGCAGGAACCAGGCATCACCACCACCGGCCTGCATGTTACTGACCGAGTTAACGCCGTTATCTTCATTACCCACAGGATGGTCGGTATCGAAGAAATTTTGGCCGTCATAACACAAGCTGTTAAAGCCTGCGGCGAGTAAGGCATAAACCAGCTCATCGGGATGGGTCGCCGCGGCGTAGCCCATCTCCTCAAACAGGGGGGTAAATACACCATAGGTGTCGTCATCGATGTCATCGCGAGGGATGGCCACACTCGATTCAAACTTCTTGTTCTTCACACTGTAGTCATGCAATGCCAGGCTTTTAAGTTGACGGTCGCCTAACCACTCACGCATACGTGGGAACTGGCCCAACCAGGCATAAGTGGTAGAGCTAGTTGTCGAAGGCACTAAGGTGGCTACCTTGCTCCAATTAACGCTGGTGTCTTTTAATCCCTTATTAAACGAGGTTTTAATCGCGGTAAACAGGGATGACAAATTGGCTTTATTGATGATCATATCTAGGTCTTCCTAGTGTTTTAACTGTTAATGTTCAGCGCCACTTCGTGGCTTCGAGAGTGCTTGCAGGCTCACGGTTAGACTCTTTAAGCGCAGCGCTCTAGTAGCGAAGCGTCCTCGCAGTCACGCAGTGACGTCCTTCTTAGCTTTCTAGGCTATATCGACCCAGACACCGATGGCATCGACATCAACGATATTACCCAGAGCGCTGCGGGTGCTGGGGCCATCCGTTTTAGCCACGGTTTCATCATCAACCACATAAGCCGTGTTACCAATATCGGCGCGAGTGATAGAGGCATCATTGATAAAGCGATGGCAACCATTGATACTAGGCACCGACTCAGTGCCTGCAATACCACCGCTGTTATCTACGTGCTCAGCTGCCACACCACGGGCTTTTAACCCTGTGGCCGTTTGTCCAGGAACGGCATTACCGGCAGCGTCGAGCATCACAATGGCTCCCGCATAAATCAGTACCGCCGCTGCCATGGGGTCATGGCGATCACGATTGGCACGTGTTGGGGTAGGACGGTCTTTAGTTAAAGCCATGACAGCTCTCCTTAATCTTGAGTAGTAGAAAGTGAGGACTTGAACTCATCAGCAGTGAGGCCCATGTTTTTACATACAGCTAACTGCTCGGTGCTTAGTTGCTCACCATTTTCACCGGGCTTTGTCTTACCCTGAGTCTGTGTGGTTTTTAGTGCAGCAATGGCCGGGCGGGCTTCGAGCATGGTCTTAAGTGCCGCGACGCCTTGTTGCTTGCCAAAGCTGGTGAGGTAGTCGGTTTCAGCCTCAAGCACCTTGTCGGCGTTATCTTTAAGCAGCTGCTCAACTGAGTCTTTATCACTGCCCGCCTTGAGCGCGGCCATCGCTGTGACTGTGGCGTCATAAGTGGCCTTAGGCACATATTTACTCAAGTCCACTTCACCACTCTCGTGATTTGCGCCACCACTGGCTTTAAGCGCTGCAACCGAGGCGTTAGCTGTATTGAGCTCAGTCTCCAAGGTGCCCGACTTATCAGCCTTGTTTTTTAGAGCTGCAATCGCGGTCTTAGCGTTATCGGTAGCCGTTTTCAGGGCGGCGGTATCACTTAAGTCGCCAGGCTCATCGATGCCCAGCAAGCCAAGTAGCAGCTTTAATGCATCATTCATGGGGAGATTTCCTTCTGTTAATGGTGAGGTTGTTATTGGTATGCCTGAATTGGCGGGATTGGAGTGTGCAGCGGCTTTAAGCGCCCCCTGTTTTAGTGCAGCTATCGCCTTCATGCCATCCAGCGCAGGGTCATTGGTGAGCGCCACATGCAGCAACGCCAAAGGGCGGCCCGATTGGGCGTCATAGCTAAAAACAGCGGAGGTGTAGCGATATTCTTTATTGGTAATGAATTGTGCGGCAGCAGGAGTCCAGTCGACATTAAGCGCGAATAGCCCTTCGCCAGGCACATATTCAAGCTCATTGAACCAACCCGCAGCGGGTGCAGGTTTACCGTTCATGTCACTGTTGAGGGTTTGATGTTCGTAATCAAAATGGAAATCGTTGCTACGATCGGCAGCATTGGTTTGGATGTTGGTAAAGGCCAACGCATCCATCAGCCACTTGCCACCAGGGACTTCGAAGGGGCGACCATCTTTAGCCGCAAACGGGCCATCGGGCAGCAGTTGCACACGAGAGGTGTTGTTATTGTTGTTAGTGTCGAGTTGGAGCTGAGAGACCTCGCCATCGAACGCAAAAGTCAGTACTGCGACGGCCTCACCGTCAGCAGATAGCTGGCGATGATTGGCTGACAGAGCAGCGATAGCATTAGAGAGGCGGTTTATTGTTTTCATAGCCCCATGATGCGGGGCTACTGACTAGATTAGGATTGGAAAGGTTTCGGGAAGAGGGTTCAGATAATTCGGTTAATTATTTACCAGCAAGTTGATCTAAGTTATTACCCTTCTTTCCATCTGGTCTAGAACGTATGTGTTTCTTACCTTTCTTAGGATTAATGACTACAGCATCCACCTTACCTTGCTCAGTCATTGTTATTGCAGTTTCTATTGACGTGAAGGTTGTATTACCTTCAAGCTTTACAGCCGCAACATTACCTTCTTCATCGTTCTTGACATCCACTATCTTTCTTTTGTCTGACATTTTGACCTCCTTGGTCATTGTTATGGAAAATAACTTACAGGGTGCATTATATTCACTCAAGCCATTTTAAATTTTGGTAGTAACAAAATCAGTCACAATATTGCTGTTGTATTGGAAAATACAGCGTGCATGGTACGTTTGACTTTCATGTAAGTAATTAATGGCAGCAAAAGTATCAGTTTTTCTAGCTACACTAGATAGCTTTACATTTTTGCTATGATGCTTATTTGCAGCTTTTACACAAAAATGAACAGAGCTGTCGGCTTTTATCTCTTTTAATATTTGCTGATCTTCTTGCTGCCTGGATTTGTTCCTGGTTTTCTCAGCCATAATTGTTTGTTTCAATTGTTCAATTTTATAGGCAAGGTAGCTTTCATTGACAACCATCAGAGCAATACCACCGAGTAACACACCAAAAAACACACCAACGATCATTTTTAACATATAATTCCTTGTATATTACTAAGTTGAAATAGTTAGAGCCTAGATCTCAGCCTATCATCAAGGTGATTTTCATTTGATGACACGGATTTATCATTCATTACTAATCAACCTTCTGTAAGAATCAATTTATACTCAACCAAACAACTAGCAAACACCTCTTTCTCACCATTGGTATTGATTAATGCTGCTGCACTGCTTTCGTTTAATACCACCTTCCCGTCATTGAAGATATCTGCGCTCACTAAGAGATAGTTAAAGCTCCCGGTATATGTTTCAACTCGATAACCGGTTGCTCGTATTGACTGGCGAACCTCAACATTAGTCAAACCAGAATGAGCCTTGTTAAAACCATCGGTCATGCAGTCAATAAAATGTGGGACTTTATCGCTAGGGATCATTCCAGACGAGATAACAAAGAACTCATCCTTGTCGGTTCTGGTGGGCGCGGCACACGCAGCTAGCATGAGACAGAGCGTAACAAATAACGCAGATTTCACTGAGACATATCCTTATGATTTTCGATAACTTACAACATCATATTACAATGATTATCCATAATCACTGTCTTTGATCACGAAGATGAGTACCAGGTAGTGTTTAAAAGCTGTTTAAATTAATCGAGAATGAATCATCTCGCCTTGTGAGCACATCAACTCCAAGCAGAGCCTTAAGGCGCTCACAATGCGTTTGAGGAGTTCACTAGCATATCAAACAATGAGTGGTGTCTTAGAACAATGGAAAAATGAGCCTATGATTATCCAAGGCTTATTCACTACGACCCCTTTATCTGCTCAACTTACTGTGGATTTATAGTTTTCTGCTTTTTCGATAATTTTAATTCCTTCGACTAGATAATCTATTAGCTGACTAAAGCAGCCTTTTAAGAGGGAATCTGGCATCGATGATCTTATAGTTTCGAGCTGTACATGAAGCTGACGAACAAATTCAAATTCTTCTTGTAAGAAGTCACGAATATTAACCGATGTGTATCGATTTTTTATAAACTGTCCGAATATAACTATGTCAGATCGTATCCAGCCCTCCAAGGCTTGGCAAACAGAATGGACATCAAGCTGGTGCAAAAATGGGGTACTCCCATATTTTTGGTAAATTTCATCGCTAGCTTTAGACCATGAGCTTAGAAAATCGTCTTGAAGAGTGCTTTGTACCATTTTATTGGCCAGCTTATCGTTTAGGGGTTTAGCAATATCATATAGCTTCCTTGCTAAAGGGTGATCGAGGCCTCGAATGTTAATGGCGTGATGCCTTTCTAAATGTATAGGCTTAAGAGCACCTGGTGTGTGAACCATAGCTTCAGCTCTTTTATACTCCTCATGAATATCTCCCGATATGAAATTTAGTTCAAGCAAATAGAAGTATGAATCTAACACTCTAAACCATTCAATAAAGTGCGGGGAGTCGGTTGTACTATCAAATAGGAATTCTCTAGCGTCATCAATTGCTCTAGCGAAATCACTATCAGAGAGATCATGAATTCCCATAGATTTGACTCTATCGAGTAACTTTCCTTCCAATGGAAGATTAAAAGCTTCAACTAACTCAATTGGCATAGGTGTAATATTGAGACAGTAACTGACTAAAGCTGGCTCGCTACCACCTCCTGCAACCTTATTTATATCGATTAGACGCTGCTCTGATGGCTTTATATCTTTTTTGACCTCACTTTGGTCACTTTTATCTCTGGCAATAAAACTTGTATATTGATCTATTTCTGTATTCTTACAAATCTCCTCGTAACTAGCGCCGTACTCATAGTGGGCATAACAAATGCGAAACACCTGCTCAATGATATTTGAAAGTGCTAGATTTTTATCTACATCAGGTAGCCTCTCTATTTTATCCTTAATGGGAACGTAGCGTTGCATCACCCGTTGGACAATTCGCAGATTAGAAAGCTGTAATGCCGCAATCGCGTTATATGCAGAGTGGGAAGTCACTTCATCCAATTGCTGCGGATATTTCTCCTTGATAATTTGAACAATGTCAGCAGGTGAAGTGGTTAGTACTACTTTATCATTAAACGTTTTTTCGAGAATAGATTTGTCTTCAATATGGTCTTCATTAGCCAAAACTAAAATAGCAATATTCGTATTGTTCTCGACTAAATTTAAGCATTCACCGAGCACCTCTGAAGTTAATGTCTTACTTGAGGCTCGCTCTAAGTCATCAACGACGAAAGCGCAATTGTTCATACTAGAGAGAAGTTTATGCTTCATTGGCTTAGCAAGTGTATTTGCGAATGCAAGTGTAGCGCCCTTATCTCCACATATTTTTGCTAGATTACCGATAACATCTTTTAGCATTGAATAATTTTCAACTGAATTTTTGCTATCACAATAATGTAAAGAAACCAACTTATCCCTAAAGTCATCTAGACT
>SPKZ01000677.1_pt1 | contig 20757 bp, 18 predicted proteins | sample 2456571 | NCBI WGS metagenome assembly SPKZ01 (sample SAMN11192286, study PRJNA482655) | marine metagenome | biome: ENVO:00000447; feature: ENVO:00000244|ENVO:00000211|ENVO:00000569|ENVO:00002023; material: ENVO:00002151; isolation source: ocean water from marine abyssalpelagic zone ... | reverse complement strand
TAAGCCTTTTAAACTCGCCCTTCGGGAGTTTCGTAGCAAACTGATAACATCACAAAATGAATGAAATATAGAATAACTATGTTTAACTCATTTTGTTTGTTCTAAGCTCGCTACGTAACTCTAAGCTGGTCGATTCATTATTTCAATTGGTATAAGACACAAATCGCTGATAAAACTTATTACTTGCTTGAGGTAGCTTTCCTTGAGCATTATTCATATTTTCTTCTATATAAATTGTAGAAGGCTCTGCGAGTACTTTATACATTCTTTTTACTAAATCATGTGCCTCATATCCTACCCAGCCTTGTGCTAACATGGCCTGTGGAAAGTCAGGATCGCGTAATAAAACTCGGCGATAATCGTGAATTAATATTGCTCTTAATAAAAAGCAATCTGTGGTACTCAGTTGCTCAGGTTTTTCTTGTTTGTTTAACAGTTGTTGGCAAAGGGGGCGATAAAAATTAAGAAAATTACGATAACTTGTTTCTAACTCTGATAATCGCCAACGATCTTTTATCAGTGTTTTAATAACGCTTTGTGAGTTTAAATCAGCGACACTACCGTTAAGTATAATAACATTGCTTGCTAATCCTAGCTCATGAATAGCTTCATCTAAAGATGAGGTATCGCAAGAAGGATGTGCATAAAGGCCTGACACTAAGGTATTAAATCCTTGCCACAGTAAGCTTTTTCTAAATTCTTCTTTTTTTTCGTCCGGCACTGAAATAGGTAAAACTAAAATCCAGTTTTTATTCCAGTCCGCTTGGTCGGCGGCATAAATTCTTCTTGCTGCTTTTTCGTAGTGCGCCATGGCAAAATCGGTAAAACAGTAATAGCTACACCGGCCAACCTTATTACCTTGTAACCAGTTGCTTTGTACTAAGCGATAAACAGACGTTCGTACTTGACGTTCATTAAAGCCTAAAGGTTCAAGTGCTTTTATTAAGCTTGATAGCCACAACCAGCCACCATGTTGAGAAACAATATCACCAAATATAGTGACCACCATTGAGGTACAACTAATACTACTTTTTTTTATATGCTGTTTAACAGTAAGATTAAGTTTACTGGTTTTCGTCATGTTTTTTCCTGTAATTTGCTTATACTTAGTTGGTATAGTGCTGCTTACTTAATTGTAATAAATTTAGTAAGCAGCTAGCAACTAGGAAATACCTTTAAAGCTAATATTTAGCAAGGCAATGACCTCACTCCTCGAAAAATTTACCTCTCATCGAAGCTAACAACGACTTCAGCTGAAATAGGATGCGATTGACAGGTAAGAATGTAACCGGCGTCAATTTCGTGTTGCTCAAGGCCATGATTGATATCCATGTCTACTTGCCCTTTGATCAACTTAGCTTTACAGGTTGAGCATACTCCGGCTTTACAGGAGTAGGGTAGTTCCACGCCATTGGCCATACCAGCATCTAAAATATTGGCGCCTACTGCGGCTAAATCGAAGTTATTACTGCGTCCATCAGCAATTATCGTTACTTTACTGGTACGTTTTTCACCATATTCATGAACACGATTTTTAGCTTTCTCTAATACCAGTTGTGCGTCTTCAGACGAGCTGGCAAATAATTCATAATGAATTTGTTCTTCTGCTAAGCCTTCAATTCTAAAACCGCGAGATACTTCAGAAATCATTGATTCAGGCCCACAAATAAAAGCTTCATCTGTGGTGTTTATATCAATAAGCTTTTGTTTTTGTAATTGATAACCTTTCTTGTTATCAATTCTACCATTGAGTATATCAGCACCTTGATCTTCTTGACTCATGATATTGACCCAATTAAAGCGCGTTAAATAACGGTTTTTAATAAAGCTCAGCTCTTCTTTGAACATCATGGTAAGGGTTTTTTGGTTACCATAAACTAAGGTGATTTGTGAATTTGGCTCACGGCCTAAAATTGATTTAATTAGCGATAAAATAGGAGTAATACCACTACCTGCAGCTAATAACATGTAGTTTTTACTAGGCTGGTTATTTAACTCAGTGGTCGCCATGTTTAAAGTAAAATCACCTTGAGGAGGCATTACTTCAATGCTATCACCTACTTTGAAATTATCATTAGCGAAGTTAGAGAATACACCATTATCGACGCGTTTTATCGCCACCGATAGTTGCGCTTCATCAATACCAGAACAAATAGAGTAACAACGACGAATGGCTTCTCCGTCAATAGATACTTGCAGTGTTAAAAATTGTCCGGGAGTAAAGGTAAAAGTTTTTTTTAATTCCTTTGGGATGTTTAAACTCAAGCAAATTGCCGAGTCGGTTTCAGGCCTAATATTAGCGATAGTAAGAGAATAAAATTTTGTCATGTCGCACCTTCTTATTTACTTGTTGCGATTAAATATGTTTAAAAAGATCGAATGGTTCGTAGCAGCTATTGCACTGAAACAAGGCTTTACATGCAGTAGAGCCATATTCGCTTAGTAACTTAGTGTCAGCACTGCCACATTGTGGGCAAAGTACTTGGCTGTCACTATTAAGGGGCTGCTCATGATCACCTATCACATCATTTGGCGGAGCAATACCATAGTCTCTTAGCTGATTTCGACCTTTATCTGTCATCCAGTCAGTTGTCCAAGCAGGTGATAACTCGGTGATTATCACCGTTTTTTCAATGCCAAGTGCTTTAAACGCTATTGTTATATCTTCAGCAATAGCGTCCATAGCGGGACAGCCTGAGTAAGTAGGGGTAATGGTTACTGATGCTTGATCACCTTGACGTTTAATATCTTTTAAAATACCTATATCCCATAAAGATAACGCAGGAATTTCTGGATCTTTAACCTGATCTAAACATTGCCATAACTCAGGAAAGGCTGAGTTACGACGAAATTGTTCGCGCTCAAATTGTGTTGGGGATTTTGTCGGGATAACTTGCATCATAGTCTCCATAAAACTACCACTTGGCACCAGGGTGTGAACGGTGCACAAATTGCATTTCAGTTAATAAATGCCCTAAGTGTTCAGTGTGATACCCTTGTCGGCCACCGCTAACCACCCAATCTTGATCTGGAACCGTTAAGGTTGCTTCCTCAATAATTGCGGTTACTTCTTTAAGCCAATCAGCTTTTAACAGTGTGCAATCAACCGCAATACCAGCATCAACAAGACGTTGCTCTAACTCATCCACTTCAAATAACTCATGGCTATAACCCCATATATCATTTAAGGCAAGTTGCATTCTTTCGTGGCTTTCGCTGGTACCATCACCTAATCGTAAGGTCCAATCTTTTGAGCGACGACAATGATACTTAGTCTCTTTTGCTGCTTTTACGGCAATAGCAGCAAGAGTTTCATCGCTTGAATTTTTTAATTGCTCAAGAAAATACTTGTTATAAACATCAATTAATAATTGGCGTGCAGTTGAATAGGCGAAATCACCTTTGTGTAACTCATGTAATAAATGGTTTTGAAATTGTCTTTCATCACGTAAATAAGCAAAGTTATCTTCGGTGATATCATTGGTGCCATTTTGTTCATTGCTAAGTTTTGCCGCATAGGTGTAATACATGCGTGCATGACCAAGGAAGTCGAGTGCAACATTACCTAAGGCAATATCTTCTTCAACAAAAGGGGCTTTTGACACCCACTCTGAAAGACGGTGACCAATAACAATCGCGTCGTCACCAAGGCGTGCAGCATAATCAATAGTATCTTGTTTGCTCACTATTTCTGTAGAACTAGTCATCTTTTACTCCTGATTACATTGCGCCAACTTCTTTGGGAATATCATAGTAAGTGGCATGACGATAAGGTTTATCATCAGAGGGATCGAAAAAGCTTTCACTGTCATCTTCTTGAGATGCGCAAATGTCACTTGATTTTACTACCCAAATACTTACTCCTTCACTACGACGAGTATAAACATCGCGCGCATATTCTAAGGCTTGTTCTTTATCTTCGGCATGCAAGCTACCGGCATGTTTATGATCTAATCCGCGTTTTGAACGAAGGAATACTTCAAATAATTCTAATTTTTCTAAGCTCATCTTCTTTCTCCTCAATACTAATTTTATAACAACTTTACTAACAACATTGATGGTTATGGTTGTTAGGCTGCTGTTTCAGCGTTAACTTTTCGTTGTAATTTTTTTTGTTGGTATGCTGACATCGCATCACGTACCCAAGCACCTTCTTCATGAGCTTTTACGTGATGCTGAATACGCTGACGATTACTATGGCCGTTGCCATTAATTACCGCGTAAAATTCATCCCAATCAATTTCACCGCTGTCATGTTGACCTTTTTCTTCGTTCCAAACTAAATCTTTATCTGGGTGTTCTAACCCTAAATAAGCTATTTGTGGCACCGTTTGGTCAATAAACTTTTGACGTAAATCATCATTAGTTTCGCGTTTGATTTTCCATTTCATTGATTTTGCGCTATGTGCTGATTCAGAATCATGAGGGCCAAACATCATTAATGAAGGCCAGTAAAAACGATTGAGTGAATCTTGCGCCATTTGTTTTTGTGCTGGTGTGCCTTTAGCAAGCTCCATCATGATCACGTAACCTTGACGCTGATGAAAACTCTCTTCTTTACAAATGCGAACCATGCCACGTGAATAAGGGCCATAAGAGGTACGTTGTAGTGATACCTGATTAACAATAGCGGCGCCATCAACTAACCAACCAATAGCACCCATATCACCCCATGTTTGTGCCGGGTAATTGAAAATAGAGGCGTACTTGGCTTGACCACTTTGTAAGGCGGCAATTAATTCACTGCGCGCAATGCCTAAGGTTTCAGTGGCACTATACAAATATAAACCGTGACCACCTTCATCTTGAACTTTAGACAGCAATACTGTTTTACGGCGTAAAGAAGGTGCACGTGTTATCCAATTGCCCTCTGGCTGCATACCTATAATTTCTGAATGAGCATGTTGTGACATTTGACGGATTAAATTTTTACGATAGGCTGCTGGCATCCAATCTTTTGGTTCGATTTTTTGCTCGCTATCTATTTTTTGTTGGAAAACAGCTTCTAGCTCTGCTTCGCTTTTATTATATTCGGCCATATCTTCTCCTGTCGTTAATATGTTAACTAGTTTAATGATACGATTTTTTTTGATTATGTCAATGCAATGTATCGTATTAAATCGTATTATTTTAAATCACTATAGTTTCTAGTGAGTTGTATGATGGTTAAACTCTTTCAATAATGATGGCAATGCCCTGACCAACGCCAATACACATGGTGCATAATGCATAACGACCTTGTGTGCGCTCAAGTTGATACATGGCAGCAGTCACTAATCTAGCGCCACTAGCACCTAATGGATGCCCTAATGCAATAGCGCCACCGTTTGGATTTACCTGTGCAGCATCGTCTGGTAAACCTAAAGCGCGTAATACTGCTAACCCTTGTGCGGCAAATGCTTCGTTTAATTCTATAACGTCCATTTGATCTAGCGTTAAACCCGCTTTATCTAGTACTTTATTGGTGGCAGCAACGGGTCCATAACCCATAATACGTGGTGCTAAACCTGCCGTTGCCATCGCTACTACGCGTGCTCTTGGGGTTAAATTATTGGCTTTAATTGCTTTATCTGAAGCAAGTAATAAGGCACAAGCGCCATCATTTACGCCAGACGCATTACCAGCGGTAACCGTACCATTTTCTTTAAAAGGCGTGGCTAATTTTGCTAATGTTTCGATTGAACTTAACCGTAAGTGTTCGTCATCGGCAAAGATTATATCGTCGCCTTTACGTTGTTTAATATGAACAGGTACAATTTCATGGCTAAAAAGGCCAGCTTGTTGTGCCGCTAACGCTTTTGTTTGGCTATTGAAGGCAAAGGTATCTTGATCTTCACGGCTGATGTTAAATTGCTCAGCAACATTTTCTGCCGTTTCTGGCATAGAATCTACGCCATATTCTTTTGCCATTAACTTGTTAACAAAGCGCCAGCCGATAGTGGTATCAAAAATTTCAGCTTGACGACTAAAAGCACTGGTGGCTTTAGGCATAACGAAAGGAGCTCTCGACATGGATTCAACACCGCCAGCAATAATCAAATCGGTTTCGCCACTGGCTATCGCCCGTGCGCCCGTGCCTATAGCATCAATACCTGAGCCACATAAACGGTTTAGTGTTACTCCAGGAACATCAATAGGTAGGCCGGCAAGTAAGCCACACATACGAGCAACATTACGGTTATCTTCACCGGCTTGGTTGGCACAACCGTAGAAAACATCATCAACACTAGCCCAGTCTACTTGTGGGTTACGTTTGATTAATTCTCTGATCGGAATAGCACCTAAATCATCGGCTCTTACGGTCGATAGTGCGCCACCATAGCGACCAAATGGGGTTCTAATTGCATCGCAAATGTAAGTATTGTTCATAATAATTTCCTTGGCTACTTTTCTTTAGGTAACGCACTTTCTTCAGGTAATACACTGCGCTTTATGCGAGCAGAATTACCTTTAAAAATTGCAATAAGTTGTTGGTTTTGATTGGTGATTTTCACTTGATAAACACCGCTCCGTCCGCCTTGATGTAACGCTTCAGCGGTTGCGGTTAGTATGTCGTCTTTAAAAGCAGGATGAATAAAGTCAATGGTGCAGCTTAACGCTACAGCGGCTTGATTTTGTGAATTACAGGCGAAAGCAAAAGCGGAATCAGCTAATGAAAATATTAGCCCGCCATGACAAGTTTTATGACCATTAAGCATGCTGTCTTTTACGTTCATAACCGCAATTGCGCCACCACAGTTTACTTGTATTAATTTAATCCCTAAGGCTTGAGAGGCGGTATCATCTTCATACATATGTTGGGCACAGCGCTGGGCTAGTTGATCTGCTGCACTGATGTTCAGACTATCTGCTTCTTTTACTGATAAGGTTGAAGCTAAACTTGTCACAATTATTCTCCAGTGAATGTTGGTTGACGTTTCTCCATAAAAGCACTGCCGCCTTCACGGTAATCACTGGTGCGGCCTAGTTCACGCATTGCATATTTTTCTAGCTCTAATTGTTGATGCATAGGCGTAGAAAAAGAATTATTCATCAGTTCTTTTATTTTCGCTAAACCTTTGGTTGGTTGTGTTGCTAAATGAAGCGCTAATGTCATGGTTTCATCCATTAATTTTTCATCGTCAACACATTGCCAGATCATGCCCCAGCTCTGCGCTTGCTCGGCTGATAACTTGTCACCAAGTAAAGCTAACGCTTTGGCTCTTGGTAAGCCTAAAGCACGTACTAAATTAAAGGTTCCGCCTGAGTCAGGTACTAAACCTATTTTACAAAAAGCTTGAATAAATTTAGCGCTTTTAGCGGCTAAAACAATATCGCAAGCTAAAGCAATACTGGCACCTGCACCAGCGGCAACACCATTAACAGCACATAGCACTGGTTTTTCCATGGTCATAATATTACGAATAAGAGGATTGTAATTTTTTTCAACTGATTCACCTAAATCTGGCGCTTCATCAGTAACCTTTACTGCGCGATCGCTTAGGTCTTGTCCTGCACAAAAGCCGCGACCTGTGCCAGTGATAACCAAACAACGAACACTTTTGTTGTCGCGGGCATCTTTCATTGCTTCGCGTACTTCGTCATGCATTTGGCTATTAAAACTATTGAGTGAGGCAGGGCGGTTTAAGGTTAAAACAGCTACGCCTTGATCTATTTGATAACTAATGGTGGAAAAACTCATTTTTACTCTCCGCTTTTTCGTTATGGTTTGTTAACTGTAGTGTTCATTTCAGTAGACACTATGTGGTAGATCAGTAACACTAGTTAACCTATTAAGTATCTGTTTATTCTGTAACTCTTTAAGGAATTTTTTTATGCCTAGTTATGCCATTGAAAACCTTGTACCTGTGGTTGACCCACTTGCTTATGTTCATCCAACGGCGGTATTAATTGGTGATGTCATTATCGACAAGCACTGTTACATTGGCCCCAATGCCGTTTTACGTGGCGATTTTGGCCGTATCATTGTTAAACAAGGTGCAAACGTACAAGACACTTGCGTTATTCATAGTTTTCCTGGAAAAGACTGCATTATTGAAGAAAATGGTCATATAGGTCATGGTGCTATTCTTCATGGTTGTCATATTGGCGAAAATGCTTTAGTTGGCATGAACGCGGTTATCATGGACGATGCAGTTATTGGCGCTGAATCTTTAGTTGCCGCAACTGCCTTTGTTAAATCTGCGTTTGAATGCCCACCAAGAAGTTTATTAGCGGGCAGTCCGGCAACAATTAAACGACAGTTGAGTGATAAAGAAGTTGCTTGGAAAACCAATGGTACCAAGCAATATCACCAGCTAACCCAGCGTTGCCTACAAAGCTTGCAACAAGTTGAACCCTTAACTGCAGTTCAAAATGACCGACCTCGCTTTACTGATAGTAGCTATAAACCTAAACATTCGTAGGCACTGTCAGACGTCTTTATCATTTAGCTGATAATTCAACTTTACGCTGTATGGTTCAAGTTAAAGGAAAAAGCACGGAGTTGACGCGAGTCAATAAGTACTTTTGACACCTAAATTGAACTTTACAGCAACAAGTTAAGCTTCTTTTCTTTCTACTAAGGTTAATATGTCGTATAAAGCGACAATAACACCGTGTTGATTAGTCACTTCAACATCCCATACCACCACACCTGTTGCTCTTTCTTCTTCTGGGCGTTTGTCTTTTTTGATTTTCTTTTTAACGGTTATTTTTACTTGAATGGTATCGCCAATAGGCACGGGTTCAATAAAGCGTAAATTTTCCAAACCGTAGTTGGCTAATACTGGTCCTGGCGCTGGGTCAACAAACATGCCGGCAGCAGCAGAAATAATAAAGTAACCATGAGCAACACGTTGGCCAAACATAGAGTCTTTCGCTGCTATTTCATCAAAATGAGCATAGAAATGATCACCAGATACCGCGCCAAAGCTAACAATATCGGCTTCGGTAACGGTACGTCTATGGGTGGTTAAGCTTTCACCCACTTGTAGTGCTTCAAAATATTTTCTAAACGGATGTTTATCGTTACCCGATGTTTTGGCACCCGCTATATATTCTTTGGTGATCGCCATTAACGTGGTTGGTGAGCCTTGAATAGCAGTACGTTGCATATAATGCTTAACCGCACGTGAACCCCCTAATTCTTCACCGCCACCCGCACGACCAGGTCCACCGTGAACCAGTGTTGGTAATGGTGAGCCATGACCCGTTGATTCTTTAGCACAATCTCTATTAAGTACTAACATACGACCATGGAAAGCTGCAGCAGCAAGTACTATTTTAGCGGCTTCATCATCATCATAAGTGACTATCGAAGCAACTAAACTACCTTTGCCTAAACGCGCAATTTCAATGGCTTCATCGATAGAGTTATATGGCATAAGCGTACTTACTGGGCCAAACGCTTCTATACTATGAGGTGCGTCAGTTTCTAGTGGTTTATCACAATAAAGTAATGTAGGTGGATAAAAAGCCTCTGTATTAAGATTATCGCCAGTGAGTTCAAGTTTGCTTAAGTCACCACCGTAAACCACGTCACAAAAATCACTCAGTTGCGCGACTTTACTTTCAACATCTAACCGTTGGCTTTTACCCACTAAAGGTCCCATGCGAACACCTTTAATACTAGGGTCGCCTAAGGTCACTTTACTCAAGCGAGCAATTAAGGCTTCTTGTACTGCTGATACTTTACTTTGTGGCACAATAATACGGCGAATAGCAGTACATTTTTGTCCTGCTTTTACCGTCATTTCATTAGTGACTTCTTTGATGAATAATTGAAATTCTTCATCTTCAACGGCAACGCTTTCACCTAAAATACAGCTATTTAATGAATCAGCTTCCATGGTAAACGGAATGCTTTTAGCAACGATGTTTTCGTGGCTACGTAATTTTTGGCCTGTGTAAGCAGAGCCAGTAAAAGTAACTACATCTTGCTCATTTAATCGAGCAAGTAAATCACCAACACTACCACAAATTAATTGAATAGAGCCTTCTGGTAAAATGCCACAAGCAATAATTTCTTCTACCATGGCTTGGGTTAAATAAGCAGAGGCAGTGCCTGGTTTAACAATAACGGGCATACCGGCAATTAAACTAGGGGCAATTTTTTCTAACATGCCCCAACAAGGAAAGTTAAAGGCATTTATATGAACGGCAACACCAGGCTTTGATGTTAAAATATGACGAGCGACAAAGGTACCTTTTGCGGAAAGTATTTCTGCGGGGCCTTCAACAATAAATTTTTCATTAGCAAATTCTCTACGTGCTATACCAGAGTAGCTAAACATTGTGGCTAAACCGCCTTCAATATCTACCCAGCTATCAACTTTAGTCGCACCAGTTTTAGCTGATACCGCATAGAAGTGCTCTTTTTTTGACATTAAATGCTTAGCAACATTCTTAATAGCATTAGCTCGGTCATGGATAGTCATTTCGCGTAGTGCTTTACCACCAACGTTGCGACCATATTCAAGCATTTTGTTGAAATCTATACCGTTACTACTAACCTCACAAACTTCACTACCATTAAGTGCATTGTAAACCTTAACACCTTGACCTTGGCCTTCAAACCAAGTTCCGTAACAATAACTTTTTGATATCATTAACTAATCCTCATTAACCGACTGATGGTTTTTTGTTTTTATAGCTGCTTTTATTAAATAATTATAAAGCTAAATTTAAAAAGTGATACATTTTTATTGATTTGTATCAAAGAAGTGTTTTATATTATCAGCAATTACTTAATATCGAAAGTATTTTTTTAGGGGAATAAAATGTCATCGAAAAAGGTTGGTTACGAAGCAATAGAAACAGCAAGTGTGGATGAATTACGGGATTTACAGTTTAGTCGTCTTAAAACGACACTGAACAATGCTTACAATAATTCACCAGTATATACAAAGAAATTTGATGATCATGGTGTTCATCCTGATGACTTAACGTGTCTTGAAGATTTAAGTAAATTTCCTTTCACTACTAAGGCCGATATGCGTGATAGCTACCCTTTTGGCATGTTTGCTTTACCAATGGAAAAAATAGTTCGTGTACATGCATCAAGCGGCACTACGGGTAAACCAACGGTAGTTGGTTATAGTCAAAATGATATTGATACTTGGGCTAATGTGGTTGCTCGCTCTATTTATGCTGCAGGCGGTAGACCCAAAGATAAAGTGCATATTGCTTATGGCTACGGTTTATTTACCGGTGGTTTTGGTGCCCATTATGGCGCTGAACGTTTAGGTTGTACGGTTATTCCTATGGGCGGTGGCCAAACCGAGAAGCAAGTACAGCTGCTACAAGATTTTGATCCCGATATCATCATGGTTACCCCTTCTTATATGCTCAATATTGCCGATGAAATTATTCGTCAAGGTATAGACCCTGAAAAAATGGCACTACGTACCGGTATTTTTGGTGCAGAGCCTTGGACAGAGGGGATGCGTACAGATTTACAAGCACGCATGTCAATGGATGCGGTAGACATTTATGGTTTATCAGAGATGATGGGCCCTGGTGTTGCACAAGAATGTATTGAAACGATGGACGGACCAACCATTTGGGAAGATCATTTTTATCCTGAGATTATTAACCCTGAAACAGGTGAAGTGGTCGCTGAAGGTGAAGAGGGTGAATTAGTTTTCACTAGCTTAACCAAAGAAGCAATGCCAATGATCCGATATCGTACCCGTGATTTAACACGTTTGTTACCGGGAACGGCGAGAACTATGCGCCGTATGGATAAAATAACCGGCCGTAGTGACGACATGTTAATTATTCGCGGCGTTAATGTTTTTCCAACCCAAATAGAAACTCAAATTTGCGCCATTGAAGGCTTAACGCCGCATTACCAAATAGAAGTGGATAAAAAAGGTAATATGGACACCATTAAAGTGCAGGTTGAACTTGCGCCGGATTATGTGTCAGCTGATCATAATGAAATCATGAAAAAACTGAATCATAAAATTAAAACCTTTATCGGTATATCATGTGCAATCGAATTGAAACTGCCTAATGAACTACCGCGCTCGCAAGGTAAGGCACAACGCGTTATTGATAAGCGTAAAGCGAAATAGATACTATAAGAACAAAATAAAGCATGATATTTACACACCCTTTAGACGAATTTGTTTAGGGGTGTGAATATTGCGTTTAAAAGCAGTAGTTAACACATAATAAATTACCCTTGACCACACTAAAGTAAAGCTCTTTGCTCATTAAAACTCATCTAACTTGAATCTACGCTATTAATAAATAGCGGTATACCGTCGATATTTTGATCCTAAATCGCTCAGGAATTCTAAAAATTCAATCTTGAAATATAATGGATGTTTATATGAAATATACGATATTAATCAATTGTTTTCTTATGTAGTTAATATATATTATTGTTAAGCATGAATTAGCATTTGGTATACGGATATGTCAAAAGAAAACCACGCAAGATTTAACTTTATTGAAAGTGTTGTTAGCTGGGAAGGGCAAATAAATGCGACTCATTTAGCGACTAAATTTCAATTGTCACGCCAAGCCGCAAGCACTGTTTTACAACAATACCGAGACAAGTTCCCCAAAAACCTGCTTTACAACCAATCAAATAAAGCTTTTATAGCAACAGTTGAGTTTGATACTAATACACAATTAACTGACTTTTCTGATTATTTAGCTGCCGTCTCTATTTCACATCAACCAACTAAAGGCCTAAAACAAAGCGTTGATGCTTGTGTATTTGAAGTTGAAGCGCCACTTCGAAACATTAACCCCATACAAGTTAGACCAATACTACGTGCCATACGTGAAAAACTTGCCATAGATATTGGCTACATTTCTCTTTCAAGCCCCGACTATTTAGACCGAATTATTCAACCACATGCCCTGATATTTGACGGCTTACGTTGGCATGTAAGAGCATACTGCAACAAAAACCAACAATTTAGAGACTTCACCTTATCGCGTTTTAATGGTGAAGCAGTGTTTGAAGGTAAGGCGACCCATTCATCAGCGCTAGATGAAAATTGGCAAACCATGGTTGAGGTAGTAATTGAAGCTGATCCACGGTTTAACGAACAGCAAAAACGGATAATAGAGCAAGACTTTCAAATGGAAAACGGGCAAAAAACCATCACCACCCGGGCTGCGCTAGTGAACTATTTATTACGCCGTTTACATATCGACAGCTATAAAAACACCCCAGAAGAACAGCAAATTGTACTTACCTACAACAGTCGAAAGTGCATCGCACCTTATTTGCCACAACCTGTATAGTTTCTTTACGTGTGAAAAATTACAGTGTTTCGCAAAGTAGCTTTGTTAATTAATATATAGGCTATTCAAGTAATTAAAATTAGTAAACTGAAGGGATAACTAGGTACAGTATGGAAAACTTAAAACCGTCTGATTTAAAAAGTATATTACATTCTAAGCGCGCTAATATGTATTACCTCGAATATTGTCGAGTAATGCAAAAAGATGGGCGCGTTTTGTATCTCACCGAAGCGCTATCTACCGGTAAGAACAGCGAAAACCAGTATTTTAATATTCCTATTGCTAACACTACCGTAATACTACTAGGAAATGGTACATCTATCACTCAAGCCGCTATGCGTATGCTAGCCCAAGCTGGCGTACTAGTTGGTTTTAGTGGTGGCGGCGGAACGCCGCTATATATGGCAAATGATGTTGAGCAGCCCATAGAATGGATGACGCCACAAAGTGAATACCGACCTACGGAATATTTTCAAGGTTGGATGACATTTTGGTTTGATGACAAAAAACGCTTAACTGCGGCCAAACAACTACAACAAGCACGCATAACCTTTTTAAAGCAGGTTTGGCAAAAAGACAAAGAATTAAAAATTGAAGGCTTTAATTTTGACGATAAAACCATACAAAACGCGCTAGACACTTTTTATACTCGCACTGACCAAGCAAAAAAACAGTCTGATTTACTATTAACCGAAGCGCAGCTTACCAAAGTGCTATACAAGTATGCGGCTAATAACACCCAAACTAAAGACTTTACTCGGCAACATCAATCAACCGATAAAGCCAACGACTTTTTAAACCATGGTAACTATTTAGCCTATGGTTTAGCGGCTAGCGCTTTATGGGTATTAGGCATTCCGCATGGTTTTGCGGTAATGCATGGCAAAACCCGCCGAGGTGCATTGGTATTTGATGTGGCTGATATTATTAAAGACGCCATAGTACTGCCATGGGCCTTTATATGCGCCAAAGAAAATGCCACAGAGCAAGAGTTTAGGCAGCAAGTATTACAAGCCTTTACTGATCATAAAGTATTAGATTATATGTTTAACACCATAAAAGGCATTGCCTTGTCTAATGATCCTGAAAAAGAAACGATAAAAGAGCCTACAACAAAGCAAGGTAATAACAACTTATGATGGTTACCTTTGTTAGTCAGTGCGAAAAAAATTCCTTAAAGAAAACTCGCAGAGTACTCGATGCCTTTGCTAACCGCATAGGTGATAACACGTGGCAAACACTGATCACCGAAGATGGCTTGATCACGGTTAAAAAAATGCTACGCCAAACAGCGAGCAAAAGTACCGCAGTGAGCTGTCATTGGATTAGGACAAGAGCACGTAGTCAGTTTTTGTGGGTGGTGGGTTCAAAATCAAAATTTAATGAACAGGGTATTGTGCCTGTTAATACAACAGCAAAAGAGATTATTATGGATGTGAAGCAGTTAAAGCCAATAAAGGGGGAGATTTATGCAAATACCCATTTACAAAAGTTAGAAGAACACTTGTTCGCAGTCGGTTTTTTTGCGGAACAATTGTATTTGCACTTTTATCCAGAAAAGAAAAAGCAAGCGAATGCAGCATTTATCGCTGGTTGTATTCACGATATTGGAAAATTAGATCCATCCTTCCAAGGTTGGGTAATTAAACCAAAAAATAAAACATACAAAGCAGAAGATGGTCAACATATTGATGACACCAAATTTAGTTTTGAAAAGCACCCTAGGCATAATGAAATTTCAGCACTGATTTTTCAATGCTTATCAAATAATGCTAAAGGAATAAGCTCAATCAAGCCGTCGATTAAGCACGCTATTTATTGGCATCATGCTAGGCCATTTAGAGTAAAAGAAAAAGATGGATTTGATACCTACGGCAAAATTTTCAATAAATTAAAAGCGAATCTTGGGGATAAAGCTCAAGCTCTACTATCTAAGAAATCTATCAATATGTTAAATACTGTATGTGAAATAGATAAAAAGTATCGAGGAGAAGAAATTAGTCTTCTTACTAAATCATACTGCCAAGAGTTTGATAATGATGTATTAGTAAATTATGAATATACGCCATTGCCTTTTTATAAAGAATATCCACTTTCAGAAAATCTCAATGATTATCAAAGCAAGATATTAACTAATGCACACAACAATGAAGTACGTGCGTGTTTGATCACCGCTGACCGTTGGGTTTCATCATTATCGGCTAATGACTTATCTTCATATATTAAAAACCATAAACTGAGCGAGTTTGTAGAAGCGCAACTAGTCAATAATATTTTAATAGAAAGTAATCTAAAATCGCATATTCAGTCGTGTATAAGTTGCTTTCCTGATAGCTCCCGTAGTCAAAAACAGTCATTGGTTGCAGCTAAACTTGCAGAAGATAGTGAACATGTAAAAGTACTTGCTGGTGCGGCAGGGTGTGGAAAAACGAAAATAGCCTTGGAATGGGCTGGGTTAAGAGATGCTCAACAAATTATTTGGGTGTGCCCTCGAGTACAAATATGCCAAGGTATGTTTACAGAATTAAAAGCATCAGATAACCCATATCTGCAAGATGCAACGGTAGAAATTTTTACGGGTGAATTTAAGTTCACTAATAATTTTGAAACACCTACACCTGAAAATGAACAATTAACCGCGGATATCGTCATCACAACAATTGACCAGTTACTTAGCGGAATAATTAGCCATACAAAAGCAGACCGGTTACTTAATTACCTTAGTGCACATATTATTTTTGATGAATTTCATGAATACATCAATATGCCAGCATTTAATTTATTATTTGCAGAGCTAGTTACCTCAAGAAACCAGTTAAATAACGGCAGCAATATACTCTTAGTATCAGCGACACCTAATTATTTTTATTTAACAAACCTTCTTAACCTTGATGTTGATTATGATGTTGTTGAAATGCCATCTTTTAATAATAAAAAATATCAATTTGATTTTTCACAATATGATGAAACTAAGGAAGATGAAAGTAATCCACTGTACCAAACACAATCCTTAACCACCTTTACTATCAGTAATACTGCTACAACAGCGCAAAAAAGTTTTATCAATAACTTAACGGATGAGAATGCAATTCTATTGCACTCAAAATACAAAAAGAGCGATAAGCAGCAATTGTTTGATAGCGTATTTGAATCTTTTAAGCGTGATGGTAATGGTATGTTTACGCAGCTTCGCAGTGGTCCGATTGTTCAAGCATCACTCAATATTAGTTGTGATTATATGATCTCAGAAATTACCACGGCTGAAAACTGCCTACAAAGAATGGGACGCTTAGATAGGTTTGGCCAAAATGATGATGTTAATCGTTATACCATTGTCGTGCCAGAAAGCATTCATTCAAATAAAGGAACCGGAGCAGTTGCAAGATTTCTTTCGACTTCTAGTTCATTATTGTCAACGAAAGCATGGTATCAATTTCTAATTGAGTATACCGACAATGGTAATAAAGTACTCACCATTGCTGAAATATATCAGCTATATAAAGATTTTTATCAATTGCCTTCTGCGGTAGATTTAATTGAACAAGATTCAATTAGCGCTATGAAAAAAAGCGCAATGCTTATTACAGCTAAAGTAAGTGAGCCTCAGACGATGATCTCTCGTAAAAAGCAACAAACTCAGCGAGCCAAAATTAGTAATAATTCATTACGTGGTGATAGCCGGTTTGTACAAATGGCAGTCTGTAATCTAGATAATAAAAACTCACCCGTTGTTATGGAAAAGTACGCTTATACAGTTTCAGTTGATGAACTGGAGAGTGTTGATAATTTAACTGTCTCGTCAGAACTTATTCAAGGTTATGGCGATAGTACAAATAACTTACTGACTTATATGGTGAAGAAGCATCACAACATTATGGGAGGAACAAAGCCATACAAAGACTTTATTCTACTTAATGATGCAAAAGACCCTGAGTTCCCAGTTTACTTGAGTTATACCCCAAATGATTTACTCGCTGTTGGCGGTGAGTCGGCAAGGCATAACTCAGCAATTTATTATGGTGTATGTGAAAAACAAGCCATAGGCGCAATTTCAAATAAAAATTTAACTTGTAAAAAGGATTGAACATGAAAAAAGTAACAGGTATTAAAAGCGTTGATTTTAAAATTACAGCAGTAGGACACGGTGTTGTGAATTGGAATGGTCCAACTTCCTTGAAGGTTCAAGATGATAGTAAACTAGGAAAGAATAACCATACAATGCCGAAGTTAAGAGGGTATACAAATCTTACAGGTGAGGTAAGTGAAAAAGGCTATAAATATGTAAAAGAGCCTACCGATATAGATTTCAAAAAAACGCCTTTATACATCAGTCAAAACTGTATTCGTCATCATTTATTTAGAGATCAAGCGTTTGATGTTCATTACGCAAATAAAAGTAAAGTAGAAAATTTAACACAAATGTTAGCCTCTATTACAGGACTTGTACGTGGTTATGTTGTGCCTTCAAGTCAAAATAAACGCACAAGTCCATTGTTGATAGAAGATTTTGTTGATCAATTAGGCAACGGTAATTTTGAACAATTTGGTCAAGCCGGTGAAAGAGATAACTCTTCTTTCTTTTCAAAAACAACATTTGGTGACACTGAATATATTGCTTATGGCTCAATCAGTATTGAGCAATTGCAATTCATTTCATTAGATAAAAAATTCGATCGTGAAGCGATGGGAATTAAAGTAGGTCAAGGGGAAGAAGTTGCACAAGCAGTACAAGACTTCATTCAATCACTTAATCCTAGTTTGAATCCTACAGCGACATTCCATGAAAACTATGTTCGCAGTGGGACAATCTTCGAAGAAGGTGAGGTTGGTATTTTATTAGATCAAGACGCAATAAAAGCGCTTATTGATTACACAATAGAACTCATTAGTGAATTGACTATTCGTCAAGCCAAATCATATATGTATGTAGATGACGTAGTTGTTGATTATAACGACAGTAATAAAATGATGCGTATAAAGCGTGATGAAAATAGCATATCACCTGAGCCTGAAAAAGAGTATGCAACCTACTTTTACCAAAAATAAAGAAGGTTAAAATAATGAAAATTGAAATTAAATATGAGTCGAGTTGGCGAAACTCATTTCTTGATGGCTCTAACGATGAACCTTTACCTAAAACTGGACGAAAGTTTATTGGCTCAATGAAAAGTCTTAAAAAAGAGGGGAATTATATTCCCCGCAGCGTTAGTCATAATACGGTGATGGGGTTGCTAAATCGTTTGATCGGCGATCAACGAAAGCTATATCAATCAAGACAAAGTGACATTTATTATTTTAAAGAGTTGGAGTCATTGGTTACATTTGAAGATAAGCCAAGTTATGTGAACCAAGAAATGACTTATGTGCGAAATATATCAGGTAGTGAAGATCAGAACTCTTATACAGGCATGATTCAAGTGGATGATCCTATATTTACATCAGATTATTCAAAGCAGTTGTGGGGGGTGTTACAACTGGATTTAAACGAACTGTGCGAGTTTATATTAGAGAATAAAAAGGTATTTAAAACGATTGCACATAATCCGCTAGTAATTATTGCACGGCTTGAGGAATTATTTAAGCTCAAACCTATTCCCAATGAAGCTAACATAAATGAAGCTTTTAATTATTTAAGAAGTAATTTTGAAAAATTTAATGGCTTAAATCGAAAAGAAGAAGTGCTGCCTATTAGTTTATATTGCTCTGCTTTATATTTACAACTTGAACGATTGAGTGATGACTTTGTTGTTTCATCAGCAAAAACTAAAGCTGGAGGGCTAAGCGGCATCTCTAATAATGGTTTTACAAAAAAGGACTTTATGAGTCGCTACACCTCAGGTGACAAAAAGAAAATATGGGGTAACCCCTATATTCGTAAAGAAAAAATTAAAGGCATTGGAGAGGTGACCTCTTTAATGTCAAAAGCAGGCGGCACGTTGAATATAAATATTAATGTTGATCGTTCTACCGCCAAAAGTCTTTTAGAAGTAATTGAAAATGCGGGTGTTTCTAGTTTTTATTTAGGTAAAAAAGGTTTGGCTTACGTTTCTAATATTAGAATTTAGGAGAGAAAATGAAATATTATCTCGATATTACTTTATTGCCAGAGGCTGACATTACCTTAGGGTTTATCTGGCAAAAGGTTTACCAGCAAGTGCATATTGCGTTAGTTGATAATAAAGTAGGGAAGAATGAGTCAGTAATTGCTGTTGCCTTTCCACTTTATGGGGAACACACCTTTCCATTAGGCAACCAATTAAGGTTATTGGCTGAGGATGAATCACAATTAACGAAGTTAAATATTAATCGTTGGTTAAATCGTCTTGAAGATTACGTGCATATCAAAACGATTAAACCAGTACCCAAAAAAGTGACACAAGTCTGTTTTGTCAGGCAGCATGTAAAAGGTCAAGAGAGAATAGAAAAAGACATGCAAAGTAAGGCTAAACATTGGTCTGAAAAGTCAGGACAATCTATTGATATTTGTTTAGCTGAGCTTGAAAAAAAGCAAGCCCAAAGCTATCAACCCTTTACCTTTTATTTGGTTAGAAAGCCAAGAAACTAAGCAACGGAGTGAGGGTAGTAGCAGTAATTTTCCATTGTTTATCAAAAAGGTAGATGTTCTTGATCAACAAGTAGGCGTATTTAATTGCTATGGTTTAAGTGCAAACCATAGTAATAAAGGAAAGCTGGTAAGTATTCCCCAGTTTTAACCTTTATTTTTGCTCTTTAAAAACTTGGAAGTAAAACAATAAGTTATAACTAACGATTAAAAAAAGGGTAAAAAGCATATTTTATCCTAATCGCTTGTTGTAACTTATTTTTATGCTGTTATTCTCTTGTTCACTGCCACGCAGGCAGCTTAGAAAAGTATTAGAGTTGATCGCACCACTTAAAAACTGTTCACTGCCACGCAGGCAGCTTAGAAATATCACAAAACGCCTCAGCCGATGCGAATGCAGTTCACTGCCACGCAGGCAGCTTAGAAAACTAATTCAGCTAATTGTTGTTTATCGCCCGTGTTCACTGCCACGCAGGCAGCTTAGAAATGTTATGACGTATGGTTGATGCCATCCTGTTTGTTCACTGCCACGCAGGCAGCTTAGAAATAACGGGACAACACCAACCATAGCTGAATACTGTTCACTGCCACGCAGGCAGCTTAGAAATAAGATTACAACATCAATTGCAGCCGAGGTTTGTTCACTGCCACGCAGGCAGCTTAGAAAGCTTTGTTGGCAACACTGACAATAGCTGATGAGTTCACTGCCACGCAGGCAGCTTAGAAATCAAATGCGCAAAGCCTCTCTCACAACTTAACGTTCACTGCCACGCAGGCAGCTTAGAAAATCACTGTAATACTCGGTTGCTTCAAGTGACGGTTCACTGCCACGCAGGCAGCTTAGAAATCTTTAAAAAAGTAACGTAAATTTAACGTCATGTTCACTGCCACGCAGGCAGCTTAGAAATAATAGCGAAGCTGAAAGAAGCTTAACTAAATGTTCACTG
>SPKZ01015610.1_pt1 | contig 20767 bp, 14 predicted proteins | sample 2456571 | NCBI WGS metagenome assembly SPKZ01 (sample SAMN11192286, study PRJNA482655) | marine metagenome | biome: ENVO:00000447; feature: ENVO:00000244|ENVO:00000211|ENVO:00000569|ENVO:00002023; material: ENVO:00002151; isolation source: ocean water from marine abyssalpelagic zone ... | reverse complement strand
TTAAGTTCAGCCAAACATGTGGGTATATGATAGGGTCAATATTGCTTAAGGAACAGGAATAAATGGGGAATTAGCTTGTTCATTAAAGTTTTTTACTACATTTTGTTGCTCATAATTACTTTATTAAAAACAATGATATGTTAAATTGTGCTGATAACACTTAATGGATAAATTTATCAGGGAACAAGATTGCGACTACTTACCAATTATTTAGCTCCCATTACCCAGATATAGCTCAGTTAAAAGCAAAAATTTAGGGAAGCATCATAAACGGCTATAGCATTTCAAAGTTTTTTGAATTTAATAGAGAACCCACATGGACACAACCGAACAGCAATTTCTTAAAGCCTTAGATAACAAGCTATGGACAGCAGCTGACAAGCTACGCTCAACATTAGATGCAGCGCAATACAAACACACCGTATTAGGTCTAATCTTCGTTAAGTATGTCTCTGATGCCTTTGATGCTCAAACCGCTAGCATTAAGAAAGACCTAGAAGATGAAAACCACGAGTACTATCTTAACCCGCAAGACTTTGATGGTGGTGCCACGGGTGATGAATACCTGCAAGAAGTCGCTATAGAATTAGAACAGCGCGATTATTACACCGAAAACAATGTCTTTTGGATGCCAATGGAAGCACGTTGGCAGTTTTTGCAAGACAAAGCGCCGCTGGTTATTGGTGGTAGCGAACTAGAGATTAACGGTAAAACTAAAAAAATCACCTCAGTGGGTCACTTAATAGATAACGCCCTTGAAGCGATCGAACGTGATAACCCTAAATTAAAAAATGTCCTAAATAAACGTTATGGCCAATTGCAAATTGACCAAAGTAAGCTGAACGAATTAATTAACCTAATAGCTTCTATCCCGTTTTCTCATGACTCACTTAGCAGTAAAGATATTCTCGGCCATGTTTATGAATATATGCTCGGCCAATTTGCGTTAGCTGAAGGTAAACGCGGTGGTCAGTTCTACACCCCAAAATCTATCGTCAGCATGATTGTTGAAATGGTTGAGCCGTTCGAGGGCCGTGTTTATGATCCAGCGATGGGCTCTGGCGGCTTCTTTGTTCAGTCTGAAAAATTTATTGAGCAACACGCCCACCAGCATAACGTCGATCCGTTAACTCAAAAACAAAAAATCTCCATTTACGGCCAAGAGTATAACCATACCACTTGGCAGCTAGCGGCAATGAACATGGCGATCCGTGGCTTAGACTATAATTTCGGTAAAGAGCCAGCCAGTACCTACACTAACGACCAACATCCCGACCTACGGGCCGATTTCATCATGGCGAACCCGCCATTTAACATGAAAGAATGGAATATTGGTGTCGACGACAATGATCCACGTTGGAGCCATGGCACACCGCCAGCCAATAACGCTAACTTCGCCTGGTTACAGCACATGCTGCATCACCTTGCACCAGATGGCTCACAGGCTTTATTACTCGCTAATGGTTCAATGAGCTCAACTACCAATAACGAAGGTGCTATTCGTCAATCGTTAATCGAACATGATTTAGTTGAGTGTATGGTAGCCCTACCCGGACAACTATTTACCAATACCCAAATTCCTGCCTGTATCTGGTTTTTAACCAAAAACAAAAACGCCAGAACCGACAAAGCTGGCCGCAAGCTACGCGATCGCAAGGGTAAAATATTGTTTATTGATGCTCGCAAACTAGGTTTCATGAAAGACCGGGTATTACGCGACTTTTCACATGATGACATTCGCCAAGTGGCCGACTTATTCCACGCATGGAAAACCGGCGAAGCAGTTAATGGCATTAGTTATCAAGATCAAGCAGGCTTTTGTAAATCAGCGACCTTAATTGATATTAAAAAGCATGACTACGTACTCACCCCCGGACGTTATGTTGGCGCAGTAGCCGAAGAAGACGATGGCATTCCATTTACTGAAAAAATGGCAATGCTAACGGCTATCTTAGGTCAGCAGTTTGCAGAATCAGCTAAGTTAGAAGCTGAGATTAAGAAGAACTTGGCGGGGTTGGGTTATGAGTACTAACTTTCCACGCCATTGGCAACTATTACGATTAGAAGATGTAATGGACGTTATTATTGATTATCGAGGCAAAACACCAAAGAAAACAGATAATGGCATCCCTTTAATCACCGCTAAAATAGTAAAAGGAGGACGAATTCTAGAACCATTTGAATTTATAGCAGAAAATAACTATGACTCGTGGATGACTAGAGGACTACCTAAAATTGGTGACGTAGTAATAACAACTGAAGCCCCATTAGGAGAGGTTGCACAGTTAACAGACTCAAATGTTGCTCTGGCACAGAGAATTGTAACGCTCAGGGGGAAAAGTGGCATATTAAATAATGATTTTTTACTGTTCGCACTACAAAGTCGATACGTTCAACATCAGCTGCACTCTCGGGCCTCAGGTTCTACCGTGCTAGGAATTAAACAAAGTGAACTAAGAAAGATCTTACTCCCTATACCGCCAGAAAATGAACAAAAAGAAATTGCGAAACAATTAAAGGCGCTTAGCAAAAAAATCACTCTAAACACCCAAACTAACCAAACCCTAGAAGCTATGGCGCAGGCATTATTTAAGTCATGGTTTGTTGATTTTGACCCAGTGAAAACCAAAATATGTGGTGAACAACCAGTTGGTATAGCTGCTGGCGATTTGCCTATCAGCTCTTTACCCAAAGATGTAGCCGCTTTATTCCCCGACAAATTAGTCGAATCAGAGCTTGGTTTGATACCGGAAGGCTGGGAAGTTAAACCGCTATCAGCTTTAATAAAACTCATTGGTGGCGGAACGCCTAAACGATCAGAAGAAACCTACTGGAATGGTAATATCCCTTGGTTTTCAGTAAAAGATGTACCTAATTCATCAAGTGATGTATTTGTCATTGATACAAATGAAAAGATTACACCTCTGGGTTTAAGTAAGTCATCAACAAAGTTACTGCCTGCGGGAACGACCATAATCACAGCACGAGGCACTGTAGGTAAAATAGCATTAGTAGCTACACCTATGTGTATGAATCAATCATGTTATGGAGTTCAAGGCGCTAACGGCCTTGGTCCATACTTCAATTACTTCAATTTGAATCAAGCCGTGAGTACCTTGCAACAAAATACTCATGGCGCGGTGTTCGACACTATTACCACTAAGACATTTGAAACATACGAAACCGCATTTAGTGGTAATAAGCTTGCCAATGAATTTGACTGTATTGTTTCACCTCTACTAAAACGCATAGAACTTAATGTGCGAGAAAATGCGAGTATGCAACAACTTCGTGATACTTTGCTGCCAAAACTATTATCAGGGGAGCTAAGTCTCTAAATGGATTTTTTAAGACGTTTCTACGACGAAATGCTAAATGATGAAGGTGATGTCATTATTGCAAATTCTTCGTTTACTAGAAGTAACATTTTATCTGAACTTGACAGTCAATTATATTCTTTAAGCTTCGATGAGTGGTTAGAAGAATATAAGGAACGGTTACGAGAAAAGGCTAATGAAATATTATCCTTACATGATAATAGAGACCGATTTGAGCAACTCATTCGAATTCACTCATTGAGCAATATAACACCTTTTATCGGTGCAGGTATGTCAATGCAAAGTGACTATCCAAGTTGGACTAGCTTTCTCTATAAAGCATGTGAAAATTCACACATAACCGCTAGTGATTTGGGCGCATTACTGCAAGCGGGTCAATACGAAGAAGCAGCTCAATTACTGCATGATAATATGACTAGTGCTGTATTTAATGAATTGCTTGAATCAACTTTTCTTTCTCGCAAAGAAATACTAGGCTCGGTAAATTACTTACCTTTACTGTTCCCAAATGACCATATAATCACAACGAATTTTGATGAGGTAATTGAGCGAGTTTATGCAGACACTGATAAACCACTAAGAAAAATAAAGAGTGGGAAAGCATTGCATGAAATTGCTCGTCTCATGAATCAAGACTCAAATATACTTATTAAAATTCATGGAAATTGTGATCAAATTTCAGAACGAGTGTTGTTAAAAGATGAATATGATGTGGCTTATTCAAATGAAGGTGATGTTGCTAACTTTTTTCGCGATGTGATGTTTCGCCAATCATTACTATTTATTGGTTGCAGTTTGAGTGAAGATAGAACAATAAAGAAAATGATGTCGACTGTAGCAAGCAATGGGAGTGGCAGCTTACCTAAACATTATGCATTTTTAGAACTTAAAGAATGTGACGACCGTATTGTCCGAAAAATATTTTTAGCTCAAGCAAATATTTTCCCTATTTGGTATCAAGAAGGTGAACATGACGAATCGATAGAAGCTTTATTATTCAAACTTAATGAAGATAGCAACCGATGAATTTTACAGACCAGACCGATCAGAATAGCAGAGGATTGTTTATTTAATGCAAAGTCATCTCTTAATACCATTGACTCAAATTAGCGACATCGAACTATTACAAGAAAGCTGCGAGCTTGAATGTAAACTTGCTGGTGGTCGTGATGGTAATGGCGCAGTCCCTAATGACATGTGGGAAAGCTATAGCGCATTTGCCAATACCCGTGGCGGTGAGATATTACTAGGCATTAAAGAGAAGAAAGGTAAATTTACCCTTGAAGGCATAAAGAACCCAGCGCCGTTAATTAAAAACATTTGGGATACGGTTAATAATACCAACAAGGTCAGCCATAACTTATTAACTGAAGCCGATGTTGCTATTGTAACCATTGCTGACAAACAGCTTATTAGAATTGTAGTACCACGCGCGCCAAGAGAAATCCGGCCAATTTATATTAACGGTAACCCACTAGCGGGTTCTTATGTTAGACGTTATGAGGCCGATCAAAAATGCCTGCCCGACGCCGTAAGTCGCATGTTAGCCGAGCGTGAAGATGTACGTGACAACCGTATTTTATCAGGCTATGGCTTAGAGGACATCGACACTGAGTCATTGCGAATTTATCGCCAAATGTTTACCGATGCCAAGCCTCAAGGCCATCCATTTTTAGAGCAAGATACCACTGGCTTTTTACGAAGCATTAAAGCATGGCGTAAAGACCGTAAGACTCAACAAGAAGGGCTAACCTTAGCGGGTTTAGTGATGTTTGGTACTTGGGATGCTATTCAAGATGCCTTGCCTAATTACTTTGTCGATTACCAAGAAAAGGATGATAGTTCACATCGCTGGATTGACCGGGTATTTCCCGATGGATCTTGGTCCGGTAATATTTTTGATTTCTATCGCAAGGTTTATCGTAAACTCACCGTCGATTTAAAAATAGGTTTTCAGTTAAAAAGTGGCCAACGCATTGATGATACACCAGCGCATGAGGCAATTCGTGAAGCCTTGGTTAACACCCTAGCCCACGCTGATTACAGCAGCGACAGCTCATTATTTATTGAAAAGCACCCAGACTTTATTGGCTTTCGTAACCCCGGTTTAATGCGCGTGCCAGTTAAAGAAGCGATTGCTGGTGGTGATAGCCTTTGTCGTAACCCGGCAATTCATCAAATGTTTCTCAACATTGGACTAAGTGAAAAAGCGGGCTCAGGCATCCCTAAAATTTACAGTAATAGCCGCAGCCAGAATTGGCAAACACCCAACCTTTATGAAAAAGATTCGCCAGAACAAACCCTATTAGAATTGAGAATGGTTAATTTGGTATCACAAGAGATGCATACCAAGCTTATTGAACTCTTTGGCGCTAATTATAATGAACTGAGCGAACTTAAGCGCTCAATTCTGATCACCGCTGCGACTGAGTCTTGGTTTAACCATGAGCGAATTTGTGCGTTAACCTCAAAACACACCAGGGATATCACCTTAGCGTTAACGCAACTGGTAAAAAGTAACTATTTGGCCTCTGGCGGTAATCACAAGGGCAAAGTTTACCACCTGAAAGGGGTTGATGTACCAACCCCGGATAATGACGCAGGAAAAGGCATTACCTTTGTTGCTTCTCCCAGCCTTTCTCAGCTCTCACTATTTGGCGAAAATAAGAAAACTGGTACCAAAAGCCCGGAGCTAAACGTCGAAAGTCCGGAGTTCAGTACCAAAAGTCCGGACCTAAACGTTGAAAGCCCGGAGTTAAGCCCTGAAAGCCCGGACCTAGACGCAGAAAAACTGCTATGGCAAGAGCTACTTGAAATAGCCTCACCAATTAGAAATGGTTCATATCGTGCTAAACGTAACGATATCGAAAAAGTAATTATCCAACTATGTGAAAAAGCGGATCATAAATACTTAGGGCTGGCGGATATAGCAAAATTATTAGATAGAAACACAGATACGCTAAGAAAAAATTACCTTAGCCCGATGTTAAAGAATCAACAATTAACGCTGGCGTATCCAACTACGCCAAACCATCCAAATCAGGGTTATAAGATTAAGAAAGGAAGCTCATGATCACCGAAGACCAACTAGAACTGTTATGCCTTGATTGGTTTAAAGCACAAGGTTATCAATACGCCAACGGTTACGATATTGCTCCTGATGGCGTCTCGCCAGAACGTGATGATTACCGCCAAGTGATATTAAAGACCCGCTTACTGCAACAGTTGACAATAATTAACCCTGAGCTGCCAACAAGTGCATTAGAAAGTGTGGTGCAAACGGTATCGCAACCTGAGTCGCCTATTTTAATTAAGAGCAATCGGGCATTTCATAAATGGTTAATTGAAGGTGTTGCGGTAGAGTATACCTGCCCAACAACAGGCGATAGTATACCAACCCACGTTCAGTTAATTGATTTTACTAACGCAGCTAACAACCAATTTTTAGTGGTGAATCAGTTTACTGTTGCCGGAACCAAGGGCAATCGCCGCCCCGATATTGTGGTGTTTATCAATGGCCTACCCATTGCGGTTATTGAACTGAAAAACCCTGCAGATGATCACGCCGACATTTGGCACGCGTTTAACCAATTTCAAACTTATAAAGATGAAATAAGCGATTTATTTGTTTTTAATGAAGCCTTAATTGTTAGTGATGGCTGGACCGCCCGGGTTGGTTCCCTTACCGCGAATAAAGAGCGCTATTTGCCATGGAAAACAATTCAGAGTGAAGATGATAAACCTTTACTTGAATTCCAATTAGAAACTATGATTCGTGGTTTCTTTAATCAAGAATTACTACTAGATTACATTCGCTATTTTGTATTGTTTGAAGTTGATAATGGCGCTGTCATTAAAAAAATTGCTGGTTATCATCAGTTCCACGCCGTTCGTGCCGCAGTTAAAGCTACCGTTATTGCCGCGAGACAATCTGAAGGCATAACAGAGCCAAGGGCTAATTACGGCAATAAGGTAGTCGCTGGCTCAGGTAAAGCTGGCGTTATTTGGCATACTCAAGGCTCTGGTAAAAGTATTTCCATGGTGTGTTATGCCAGTAAACTATTACAGCAACCGGAAATGAACAATCCAACGATAGTAGTGGTTACTGATCGCAATGATTTAGATGGTCAGCTATTTAATACCTTTTGCATGGCACAAGAAACCTTAAAACAATTACCACAACAAGCCAGTGACCGAGACTCTCTGCGCGATTTACTGTTAAGTCGTCAGTCTGGCGGTATTATCTTTACCACCATTCAAAAATTCGCCCTGCTAGCTGAAGAAACTGAACACCCTGTTTTATCTCAACGCAGTAATATTGTAGTGGTATCCGATGAAGCCCATCGTAGCCAATATGGTAATAAAGCGCGCTTGGTCGATGTTAAAAACAAAGATGGTGAAGTCGTTAGCCAAAAGTATGTCTTTGGTTATTCAAAATATTTGCGTGATGCCCTGCCGGGTGCCTCATTCATTGGCTTTACTGGCACACCAATAGCGATGGATGATAAAGATACCCGCGCGGTATTTGGTGACTATGTTTCTATTTATGATATTCAAGATGCGGTAGATGATGGTGCAACCGTGCCGATTTATTACGAATCCCGCCTTGCTAAGCTTGATATTCGTCAAGATGAAATAGAAGCGCTTAATGATGATGTTGACGAAGTGCTGGAAGATGAAGAAGAAATTAGCAACAAAGAAAAAATGAAGTCACATTGGGCGGCGCTTGAAAAATTAGTGGGGGCTCAACCACGGATCGATCAAGTAGCAAAAGATTTAGTTAATCACTTTGAAGCCAGAACCAGTGCTTTTCCGGGCAAAGGTATGATTGTCGCCATGAGTCGCGAGATCTGTGTTGATTTGTACAATGCGATCATCGTATTACGCCCAGACTGGCATAATGACGATATTGAAAAAGGGACCCTAAAAATAGTTATGACAGGCTCTGCCGCCGACAAAGCCAAATTTCAGCCACACATCCATAACAAGCAAGCCAAAAAGCTATTTGAGAAGCGCTTTAAAGACGAAACGGACCCTTTGCAGTTAGTGATAGTGCGTGACATGTGGTTAACGGGCTTTGATGCTCCGTGCTGTCATACTATGTATATCGACAAACCGATGAAAGGTCACAACTTAATGCAGGCAATCGCCCGTGTTAACCGGGTATTTCGAGATAAAGCTGGCGGTTTAGTTGTCGATTACATTGGCATCGCCAGTGAGCTAAAGAATGCATTAAAAACCTACACTAACTCGCAAGGCAAAGGTCAGCCAACCGTTGATACCGCAGAAGCGTTAGCGGTGTTAGTTGAAAAAATCGAGATCATTCGAGGCATGTTTGCCACCCCGGTTGATGGTAAAACATTTTCGTATATGTATGACTTTGAAAGCAAAGCTCTGCAAATATTACCCGGAGCGGTAAATCATATTTCGGGGCTATGCTCTAACCCGAAAGGAAACCGTGACGGTAAACACCGTTTTTTAGATGTGATGGTCGCATTAACGAAGGCATTTTCACTTTGTAATACCATGGATGAAGTTGCCGAGTATCGTAAAGAAATTGCCTTTTATTCAGCAATTAAAACCGCATTTTTAAAGCATTCGTCGGTTGATAAAAAGCGTAGCGATGAAGAGAGAAATTCAGCCTTTAAGCAAATAATTGATAATGCCGTTATTGCCGAAGGGGTTGATGATATTTTCAAAATGGTTGGTTTAGACAAGCCGAATATTGGCTTGTTGTCTGACGAATTCTTAGAAGATATGAAAAACATGCCGCAGAAAAACCTTGCGGTAGAACTACTGGAAAAGTTATTAAAAGACGAGATTAAAGCACGGCTAAAAACAGATGTGGTACAAGAGAAAAAGTACTCAGACCGCATTATGGAAACCTTACGTAAATACCACAACCGCAGCATTGAAACCGCGCAAGTAATCGAAGAGCTAATCAAGTGGGCTAAAGAAATGGCCACCGACTCTGAAATGGCAGAAAAACTTAACCTATCGACCGATGAAATAGCTTTTTACCGCGCCTTAATTGCTAATGAATCATCAGTACGAGAACTAGGCGATGACAACCTTCGCAAACTAGCCATTGAGCTGACCCTACAACTACGCAAATCAGCCACCGTAGACTGGCAAATGCGCGATAGCGTAAGAGCTCGCATGCGCAACATAGTTAGGCGTTTACTGCGTAGGTGGAAGTATCCACCAGACAAGGCAGATGAAGCTATAAAGTTGATATTAGAGCAGGCTGAGGTATTAGCAGATAGTTGGTCTGGATAATTATTAGTGGAAAATCATACCGAAAAGAAGTTTTTTTAAGTTAAAATTAACGATGGCTGTTCTAGTTAATTATAAAGCAGGGCACGTAGGGTGTGCTCGGTTTTGCTTTACTACACATTCCAGTAAACTATTATCAGTCTCTTAAGTGGGGGCTGAGGTTGTAGAAAAACTAGCTACTTTTTGTACCTTAATACCAATAGAATGTCTAAATATTAACATTGGAAGTGAAATTATGGATAATTCAGGAATGCATTTCGAGCAAAACTTTTCTGTGGAAAATCTAAAATCTATTTTTAAAAATAATATAAAAAATAAATCAGGAAAAGGTATAGATGGCATTAACTGTGCGCAGTTTGAAAGTGAATTATTACCAATAGTTTCAAGATTATCCTCAAAATCAATCGCATCAACGTATAGGTTTAGCCCATACCTTGAGATAGTAAAATCAAAAGGGAGAGGTAAACAACCGAGAATAATATCTAAGCCCACAATCAGGGACAAGCTTGTTTTGTGTGCGCTTAAAGATACCTTGCACGAATTGTATGAGGATTGTATTCAAAATCAGCTACCAAATACATTTATCCGAGAAATTAAATCCTTACTACTTCAAAATGAAGATGAGCTGTACTATTTAAAAATTGATATCAAAGGTTTTTACGACAATTTAGACCATAGAATTTTGCTTGAGGATTGTTTAAAAGATATTAACCATAATGGTGTTATAACGCTAATTAGACGCGCAATTATAAATAAAACAGTGCCTAAAAATTATAAAAAAGTAAATAGTTCTTCATACCATAATAAAGTTGGCGTACCACAAGGGTTGTCAATATCTAATGTTCTTGCGGGCATTTATATGAAAAAGTTTGATATAGAGTTCAATAACGTTGGATTAAGATATATGAGGTATGTTGATGATATTTTAATTTTTGCAAAACAGCATGAAATAAATGTCATAGAACAAAAAGTAGAAAGTGCTTTAATTGCTATAGGTCTTGAAACTAATGATAAAACAGAAAAAGGTGAGATATCTAAATCATTTGATTATCTTGGGTATCAGATATCATCTGAAAATATTTCTGTAAGAGAATCAACTGTAGATCGTTTTATTACATCAATAATAGCGATGATTACAGATTTTAAACACAACTTTCAATACCGTGTAAAAAACTCTAAATGGATGACGGCTACGAATATTAAAGATCTATTTTTACTAAATTTAAATGAAAGGATTACAGGGGCAATAACAGAGAAAAAACGATACGGGTGGATATTTTATTTTATAGAGATTACTGATATTCATTTACTTCATAAGATTGACGCTATAATTACTAATCAATTTAAGAGATTAGATATGTTTGACTCTACTCCCCCCGCTGAATTGAAAAGTTTAGTTAAAAGCTATTATGCAGCAAAATTTTCTACTTTTGATGGATATATCCATAACTATTGGCTTTATGATTCAGTAACTAAAAAAATCCAATTTTTGGTCAGGTTTGGCTATATCGCTGAAGATGACACTAAAAATTATTCACAAGATGAAATTGAGAGAAAATTTGAAATAGCAAAAATGTCACGAATAGTGAAATTAGAAGAAGATGTTGGTAATATATCTTAAGTACCCTCCTTGTACTTAGTACAAGTCCCTATCTTAAGATAATGGGCTGAGGTAATAAAATCGGCTTAGGCTGTTCCTAGTTTCTAATAAACTTGACTGTTGTTAGAGAATTAATAATCTGAATCACTAGGAGGGTACACCTTATAAGGGAATTTAATGACTTCAAATGATATAACGAATAAAACAAGTTTAAACAATCGAATATGGCGTACAAAAGGAGCGAGGTTCAATGCCTACAGAAGGCTAGAAAAAAAGAATTCGGCTTTAACATTTATCACCTCTTTCTCTTCAATACACCTATTAGCAATCGGAATTCTCCAATTAAGTAACCTTATTACTTTATCTGACGATCAATCTAAGTTACTCAACTTTATAACAATTACTATTTCTATAATTATTTTAGCTTATAGTCTTGTTGAGGGAGGAAAAGAACACGGTTTGAAATCGGAAAGGCATCATTTATGTGGAATAGAACTTGATAGGTGTTATTCAAAATTACAACATATTACTGCAGGTGACACTTATGGGCTCATTAAACTAACAGAAGATTATAATGATGTAACTGAAAAATACTTACTTAATCATGACACAGTTGATGATGAGTTTTTTCAATTACAAAATCCAAATGATTTTGCAATTATGAAATCTAAAAGTTTATTCAAAAAGTTTACCGTTAAATTTCTCTATGCATATTACGATAAGGTAAAAGCTATTGTATTTGCAGTTGCCCCTCTTTATATCTCAATTAAAATTATATGGGGCTAGCAAGACAATTAACCTCACCATATGGTGGGCAAGTTGGTGGGCAACTATTCGTGATGTAACAAGTTAAGAAGGTAATATACTGTTTTATATGAACTAATAAAATAGGCTCAATAAGCAGATTGCAAATATAGAATAAATATCAAACGAATATTGTTTACTAAAAAGCCATCGCTCAGCGATGGCTTTTTTTGTGCGCATTCAAAGACATTAACGTAGTAATGAGGCATATTGCTTGCTATAACATCAGTAGCAATTTTTATAAGGATGCCTTCAATATGATCACATTATCCGCACAGCAATGTCGCATTATCGGTGTAATGCTAGAAAAAGAAACGACTACCCCAGAGCAATATCCGCTTTCTGTCAATGCTATTACCACAGGTTGTAATCAAAAAAGTAACCGTGAGCCAGTGATGTCACTTGCCGATAGTGAGGTACAAAATGTCGTGGATGAACTGGCAAAAATGAACCAACTCATGGTAGATCACAAAGCTTCCGGCCGAGTCAGTAAATATTTTCATCTTTTTTGTGATACCGAATTTGGCAGTTTAAAATTTACCGCTCAGCAACGCGCCATTATTTGTGTGTTATTGCTAAGAGGGCCGCAAACGCCGGGTGAGTTAAGAACCCGCACTAATCGCCTCGCTGATTTTGCCGATGTGGGTGAAGTTGAAATTGCCCTCAATCAATTACAAAACTTAAACAGCCTGCCATTGGTTAAAAAACTTGCACGCGAGCCAGGAAAGCGCGACTGTCGTTATGTGCATTTATTTTCAGATCTTGATGAAAGTTACTCGGTTGAGTCAAGTAGCACTCAAGCAGGTGTCACCCCCGTAGAAAGTAACAATCAACTAGCGCAGAGAGTAGCTGAGCTAGAGCAACAAGTTGTTTTATTAACACAACAAGTGGCTGATTTAACTGAGTTGTTTGATAAGAACTAACGATTGCTTTTAGCTAATCTCTCTACTCACTCAAAGCCTAGTGACAATATCCTTGGCTAGGCCGGTGTTAGCAAGTTTGAGATCCGCGAAGAAGTTGCTGAAAAACGTTTAAATCACAATGCTTCAAATATCGTGAGAATTTATAATAGATACCAATATAAACAGAGCGTAAAGAGGCAGATGAGAAATTGGCAAGTTTGATTCTGCCAATAGCGAATTTTACAGTTACGAAATAGAGATGAAGTAGTCTAAAGTTAATTATAGTTTACCTATGGCTGTTAAATAAGTATAGCTACCACAAAAGTTAACTACTATTGACTTTTGGACGTTTTTTGATTAATTTATATTTAAAAGTCAATTAAAGTTAACTTATGGGGTTGTATGTTAGTAAAGCAAACGTTAGGTAGAGTGGTTAAAAGTACCAATATGCCAGATTTAACAAAAAGTTTTTCACCTGAACAGTTAGCTAAAGCGATTACAGCTAAGCGCACGGGCATGAAACTGACATTGGTTAACGTATCTGCAGCACTTTCACTGTCAAAACCCACTCTGATCAAAATTGAAAAAGGAGATACCAGCGTTAAACTCGTCAACATACTTAAAGTGATGGAGTACCTTGGTTTGTCATTCAGTATTGTTTCTGATGAGCTCACACCAAATAGCAATACGACTGGAGTAAGTGATGAAGAATGGTACTAACATCAATCACCTGAGCGTAAACAGTTTACATGTATTCATTGGTCATCATCAAAAAATCGCTACAATCAGTATTCCAGTTGGTTCAGAAACGGAAATTTCGTTAACTTATGAGTCTTCATGGGTCCAAGAAGGCTTTGCCATTTCACCTCATCTTCCGTTGGATGGTAATTTTGATCATCGAGCGGTTCGAAACTACTTACAAAACTTATTACCTGAAGGCAAAGGCCTGGAAGAAATCACCAGTAATACCACTATTTCTAAAAATAATACCTTTGGTTTGATTAAGGTAATTGGTGAGGAAACCTCTGGTGCACTCTCTTTCAGAGGGGAAAACAACAATGCGAAAGAAACGACTTTTCGAGAAGTAACGAAAGCGGAATTAGATAAAAAACTCATTCGTTTTAAAGCGGTAGGAGAATCAATTACCTATTGGGATGGCCGCACTAGGCTATCGGTTGCGGGTGTTCAGGATAAACTCAATCTACTTGAAGTAGATGGAAAGCTAGGGTTTGGCGAGGGCGAGTTATGTTCAAACAAGATCTTTAAATTCGAGACAGGCAAAGCGCCTTTTATCGCTGTGAACGAGCTATTTACCATGTTACTCGCTAGTGCAGCAGGTATTGACGTTTCTCATGTTGAATTGCGCACTTATGGTGGCGTGAGAGCCTTTGTGATTGATCGTTTCGATAGACGCTCTGTATCGGGGAAACGTATGTTGCGCCGTCATATTATTGATGGTTGTCAGGCGGCTAACCTTCCTCCGTCTTATAAATATGAGCGCCAATATGGTGATGAAGGTGATGGCATCTATATCCGGGATGGTGTTTCATTTCCTAAATTATTCTCAATTGAAACAGCTAATTCTGAGGCTTATCAGGCTCAACTTGTTCGTTGGATGACATTTAATCTTTTAGTTCGCAACTATGATGCACACGGTAAAAACATCAGCTTCTTTGTCGGTAAGCAAGGCTTAGAGCTAACACCCTTTTATGATCTAGTGAATATCGAAGCCATTATTAGAGAAATACAAAACCGACAAGCCGACGGATCTTGTGGCAGAGAGGACAACATTTCACCACCTGGTATTTCTACAACTAATGCAATGTCCATTGGAGAGCATAGTTCGGGGGAAGGGAACTTTAATAATCCTATTACCGGCTATATGCTGGCCGATTTTGCCGATGAGTTTGGAATATCACTGCCTCGTATACAGTTGCTAATGAGCCAAATGGTTAAATCGATACTTAATACAGTAGATACAGCGAAAGACAAAGCACTTGAACAAGATTTATCAGACGTAGAAGTCAACCATATTGATTTATGTATCACTATTATCAATGAGTCTGCTGAAGAGCTATATGAAGAAATTAAGCAAATTACTAGCTATGACGGTGTTATTTAAATACGACACTTGAAACAGCCAGGCATATTGATCAGAACATAGCCTTAGTTTAAGTGTCTTCTAATATAAAGCATGGCCAAAGTTAGTTGACCACACTGGTATCATTAAAATTACTGATATCTATTTCTATGTGCCGGTAAATCACTATTATACTGTACAAATTCAACTTCATAGCCACTTGGATCGATAAAATAAACATTACAGCGATATTTATCTTTAGCACCTTCTTTATCAACAGTAAAACCAGCTTGCGCTAAGCGCTTAATTACCCCGGTTATATCGCTAGTGACATAGGCAAAATGAGCAAGACCAACTTGATGACCCGTTAAGTCACGGTTTTCACCTACGCCATTATCATTAAAGGCAATATATTGGTAGTCATCGCCAAAGTGTACCCAGTTGCGAAGCTTACCAAACCATTCATTGGTACCGCCACCGCGAATTGCCCAATGGGGAAAGGCTGCTTGGTAAAATTTTAACGTTTTTTCAATGTCGCTTACCACTAAGTTTACATGCTCTAAAGTAATCATATTGCTCTCCTGTATACTATGGTTATTAAATCTTGCTCCTACATGCCATTAGCATAAAGTTGTTCATTTGGATAAGGGGCCATTGACAAATTTGTTCGTAGTGCTCGTAATGTTTCGCTGTAATGCAATAAAACATGCAAGCTGTAACCAATGCGATGACGTATAGAGTTATCTCGTTCGGACAACGCTGTGCCATTATCACCATTAAGAACTTCTGCTACGTTTCTAATAACAATATGATCAGGTATAGCGACTAGCTTGTTATTTTTGAAAGCATTCATGCGTAATTCTGCAATGGGATAGACACCGCTGACACCGCCGGAAATTGCCACTAGTAATACTGGTTTATGAGCAGTGTCTTGGCCCGAGCACATTAATAATACATTTTTCAATAAAGGAGATGCCATACCGCTCCATTCAGGTGTAATCATAATGAATGCGTCAGCTTTACTGATTTGCTCATTTAATATTGGCCAGTCGCTTTGTTCGGCAGATTTACCCAGTTGTGTACCGTCCCATAAAGGTAAGTTATATTGGCAAAGCTCGAAGTGAGTGACTTTTTCATAGCCAGTAACAGACTCTGCTATGTATTGAGCGACTTTTACACTTTGTGATTGCTTTCTTTGGCTGGCACTAATAATAACTAAATTCATTGCTTGTCCTTACTTTGTTATGTAAATATTATTGTTTACTAATTGTTATGTAAATTAAACTCTTTATTTAATTGTGTCAATGGTAAAGGTAAAATAAAATAAATAAAAAAGTTTACATAAGATGTTTTTTGGCGATAATAGTCTTACTCAGTACATTGGAACTATTATGAAAACCCATAATAAAATTATTGAATTACTTAAAACTAAAGGACCCTTGACCGCTAAAACGTTAGCGCAATCACTGAAAGTGACTACGATGGGCATACGTCAGCACATGTTGGCGTTAGAAGAGTCAGGGGAGGTGATATTTAAAGATGAAAAAGCTCCCCGTGGTAGACCAACGCGTTATTGGTCATTAACACCGAAAACCAATAGTTATTTTGCTAACCGCCATGATGAGTTAACAGTACAATTAATTGACTCTGTTATCGCGGTGTTTGGTGATGATGGCTTAGATAAGCTTATTACTAATAGAGAAGAGTCAGCAATGCGAAGTTACCGCTTGGCTTTAGCTGATAGATATGGCGTACAAGAGAAGCTACAAACATTGGCTAAGATCCGTAGCGATGAAGGTTATATGGCAACCGTTGAGCAAGAAGGCGATTTTTTCTGGCTGTTAGAACACCATTGTCCTATTTGTGCTGCGGCAACAAAGTGCACCAACTTTTGTCGCAGTGAATTACAGTTATTCCAAAGCTTGCTTAGTGACGTTGCGGTAATTAGTCGAGAAGAACATATTATTAAAGGCGCAAGGCGCTGTGCATATAAAGTAACCCCAGTTTAAGTGCACAGCAAAGGTTACTTGATAAAGCTCATTCAGCTTAGGTGCTTTTTTGTCGAAAAATAGGTGACAGTTTAGCGCCTGGGTCATTAGGCTATGAGCAATAGGCATGGCTTGGTGAGAGTATGCTAGCGTTGGCGCACGCAGAAAAACTTGAAATGAATAGCAGCAGACGAATCGATTGAAATGACTTATTCTTTAACTAAAACTGACTGGTAAAGTCAGCTCAGAATGAACAAAAATGTTCATTCTGAGTGACATTTAGTGTCATAACCTAAGAACTGATTAGTTAAGAAAGGCTTGATAAGCTTGGTTATCAGTTGTTTCTTGAAATTGGTAGCCTAACGCATTTAAATGTTTAAAAAATTCAGTTTCTTTATCTTTACTGACATCAAATCCCGCAAGAACTTGCCCAAATGCAGCACCATGATTTCGGTAATGAAATAAAGTGATATTGAACAGCTCACCCATGGCATCAAGAAATTTCTCTAATGCGCCGGGATGTTCTGGAAATTCAAAGCTGAATAGACGTTCATTTTGAGTACTAGCAGCACTTTTACCGCCAATCATATAACGAACATGTAATTTTGCTAGCTCATTATCGGTAAAGTCACTTGCTTGATAGTTGGCGTTTGCTAACTCGTTAAGTAATTGTTGTCGCTCTTCTATGCCACCACCTAAACGAACACCGACAAACACATTGGCACTAGGCTCGCCAGCATAACGATAGTTAAACTCAGTGATCACTCTATTATCTAAAGTCTGACAAAAACGTTTGAAGCTGCCTTTTTCTTCAGGGATGGTCACCGCTAAGATTGCTTCTTTTTTCTCGCCTAACTCACAACGCTCAGACACATAACGTAAACTATGAAAGTTCATGTTTGCACCTGATAATATGGCGACTAAAGACTGATTATTCAGTTTATGTTGATTACTATACTTTTGTAAACCGGCTAATGATAAGGCACCTGCTGGCTCAGCAATAACACGTGTTTGCTCAAAAATATCTTTAATCGAGGTACAGATTTCATCGGTTGTTACTGTGATCACATCATCACAGTAACGTTCAATTAGTTTAAACGTATGTTCGCCAATGCGTTTAACCGCTACACCGTCAGCAAATAAGCCTACTTGCTCTAGGTCAACGGGCTTTCCTGCCGCTAGGGCGGCTTTTAAACAAGCTGAATCTTCAGCTTCAACGGCAATTATTTTAGTTTTTGGGCTAAGCTGTTTTAAATACACCGCCATACCCGCTAATAAACCACCGCCACCAACGGGAATGAAAACGATATCAGCATTAGGGAGTTGTTGTAATAACTCTTTAGCAACGGTGCCTTGCCCAACAATAACATCGATATCATCAAAAGGATGAATGAGGGTTTTATTTTCGGCTTTAGCGTATTCAATTGCGGCTACTTGGGCTTCATTAAAACTGTTGCCCACTAAACGTACTTCACCGCCAAAGCGTCTCACATTATCCACTTTAATGTCGGGTGTGGTTTTAGGCATAACAATGGTTGCTTTAATGCCTAGTTTATTTGCTGCTAACGCTAAGCCTTGGGCATGATTCCCTGCAGAAGCGGCAATAACACCATGAATACATTCAGCTTCACTTAAGCCTGATAACTTGTTGTAAGCACCACGCAGTTTGAAAGAATGTACCGGTTGTTGATCTTCACGCTTTAAATAAATTTGATTATTTAAACGACTCGATAACTTAGTTAACAGTGTTAGCTCAGTTTCTACCGCAATATCATAAACAGGCGCAAGTAAAATGCGCCTTAAATAATCAAGTTGCTCAGCTTGCTGGGTTAGCTCTTTGTTTAGTGAAGCTTGGCTTTGTATTTCGCTCATAGTGTTGCTCTATTATTTCTTAACTATTTATCGACTAAGCCATCAAGTAATGCTCTGTTTCGAACTGCGCCTTTGTCGGCACTGGTGGCTAACATGGCATAGTTTTTAAGTGCATAGCTGATAGGTCGAACACGGTCAGCAGGTTTCCAAGCATCTTTACCTTTAGCTTCCATCGCCGCACGACGAGCATTAAGCTCAGCTTCAGGTACTTGTAAGGTAATCTCACGAGTAGGAATATCAATGTGAATAATGTCCCCTTGTTCAACTAAGGCGATGGTACCGCCGTCAGCAGCTTCGGGTGAAACATGACCAATGGATAAACCAGAAGTACCACCAGAGAAACGACCATCGGTAAGTAAGGCACAAGCTTTACCTAGACCCATAGATTTTAAGTAAGTAGTTGGATAAAGCATTTCTTGCATGCCTGGTCCACCTTTAGGGCCTTCGTAACGGATAACGACCACTTCACCAGCAAGTACTTTTTTGTCAAGAATTGCCGCTACCGCCTCATCTTGGCTTTCAAAAATATGTGCCGGACCCGTAAATACTAAATTGTCGTCACTAACACCCGCTGTTTTAACCACACAGCCATCAGGCGCAATATTACCTGAAAGTACGGCTAAGCCACCTTCTAATGAAAAAGCATGTTCAAGACTACGGATACAACCGTTTTCCCTATCATCGTCTAAAGTATCCCAACGACAGTCTTGGCTAAATGCTTTGGTAGTACGAATACCGGCAGGGCCAGCACGGAAGAATTTTTTAATGTCTTCATCGTCAGTTAGGGTAATGTCATATTTAGCAATAACGTCAGCAAGTGTTGTACCTAGTACGTTCGGTACATCTGTTTTCAATAAACCAGCGCGATCTAACTCACCTAAAATAGCGATAACACCACCAGCGCGATGCACATCTTCCATATGATATTCAGGTGTTGACGGCGCAACTTTACAAAGTTGTGGCACGATGCGAGATAATTTATCCATGTCGTCCATGGTGTAATCTATTTCAGCTTCTTGTGCGGTAGCGAGTAAATGCAATATGGTATTAGTTGAACCACCCATGGAAATGTCTAAACACATGGCATTATGCAAAGCATCTTTACAAGCAATATTACGCGGTAATGCGCTTTCGTCATTCTGTTGATAATAACGATTACATAGCTCGACGATTTGGGCACCCGCTTTTAAAAATAACTGCTCTCTATCGGCATGGGTTGCTAACATTGAGCCATTACCCGGTAATGCTAAACCAAGCGCTTCAGCTAAACAGTTCATTGAGTTCGCAGTAAACATGCCTGAACATGAACCACAAGTTGGACAAGCTGAACGTTCAATTTTATCGCTGTCTTCATCACTTACGGTAGGGTCGGCACCTTTGATCATCGCATCAACTAAATCGAGCTTGATGACTTGATTGCTCAGTGTGGTTTTACCAGCCTCCATTGGGCCGCCAGAAACAAAAATCACCGGAATATTAAGACGCATTGCTGCCATCATCATCCCTGGGGTGATTTTGTCACAGTTGGAAATACACACCATGGCATCAGCGCAATGGGCATTAACCATGTATTCTACCGAGTCAGCAATTAAATCACGTGACGGTAAACTATAAAGCATGCCCGAGTGACCCATGGCAATACCATCATCAACCGCAATAGTATTAAATTCTTTAGCAACGCCACCAGCTTTTTCAATAGCACCCGCAACTAATTGCCCCATGTCTTTTAAATGTACATGACCGGGAACAAATTGGGTAAATGAATTTACTACGGCAATAATAGGGTTACCAAAATCTCCATCTGTCATGCCTGTTGCACGCCAAAGGGCACGAGCACCAGCCATATTACGGCCTTGGGTAGAAGTTGCAGATCTTAATTTAGGCATTATTTTGGTATCCATGTAAAG